>TARA_B100001121_G_scaffold175647_1_pt1 | contig 106721 bp, 89 predicted proteins | sample TARA_B100001121 | Tara Oceans TARA_B100001121 (sample SAMEA2622817) | marine metagenome | biome: marine biome (ENVO:00000447); feature: surface water layer (ENVO:00002042); material: "saline water (ENVO:00002010), including plankton (ENVO:xxxxxxxx)" | depth 5 m
TTGCAAGTGTAAAGGTGGTAACATCAAAGCTGAGCAATACTAATTACCCGTAAACTTTTTCAAGAACGCTTGAAATTGTTATTTTTTATTTTTTCTGAAAAACATTTCTAAATATGTCGAAAATATATGGCGACTTTAGCATCAGGGATCACCTCTTTCCATTCCGAACAGAGAAGTTAAGTCTGATAGCGCAGATGGTACTAGGTAAAACTGGGAGAGTATGTCGTCGCCGCCCATACAGGGTATTTACACCTTGAAAATTCAAAGCCTTAATTTTAATTAATTGAGGCTTTTTTTTATTTTTTTATGATAAAATTTGTTTTAATATTGATATTTATTTTTGTTAATTCGTTTGCACAAAAAAGCAATGATAATAATTATTTTAATGGATTTGAAATTGGTAATCTAGGAAGTCCATTTTTGTCATACTTTCCCAATTTTTCTCAAAAAAATTTTGAATTAAGCTCTGATTTTATAGGAAATACACTTTTAGAAAAAAAAATATTTTCATCGTTTGATCATATTTTTTTTTCATCTGATACTGTTATTAAAAACAGTTTGAAATATATTGGTGTTTATAGTGAAGGAGGTTTTATTAGCACTCAACTAAGTAGACCAATTTCTGATAAATCTTATATTAATTTTAATTACGAAAATTTAAATTCAAAGGGATATTTTCAATTTCAAGAAAATAGATTCAGTAATTTAAGTTTTCAATACTCTTATTTCGAAAAAAATACACCATACGCACTGATTTTTAATTTTAAATCAGTTAATAATTTTAGTTTAGAAAATGGTGGGGTAGAGGATTTTAATCAAAATCTATCTGATGATTTACAACTAACTTATTTTTCCAATGCAAACTCCGAACTGAAGTCAAGAGACTTTTCTTTTTTTCATTATTATAAATTTAAATCTGGAATGATCATTTCTCACGAAATTGATTATAATCGATATAAAAAAGTCTTTGTTGATAATACTCCTAACTCATTTCATTATTCTTTTACACCTTTATTTTTTGCTATTTCGGAAAACTATTTAAATACAATGAGTTTTTATCAACTTAATAATAAATTAATATTTCACTCCAATTACTTTTCACGTCAAAATATTGATTTCTCTCTAAAACATAGTTTATATTATCATGATTTTATTTCAGATTATATCGGAGATTTTATCATTTCTGTTTCTAATTTTAAAAATATAATTGATTCAAAATATAATTTTGATTTAAAATTTTGTCCGTATGGCTTAAATAGAAATAATTATGATTTAAAATTACTGTATTCATATAATAATATTGATTTCAATGGCAAATTTTTATTTGGTTTAAATAAAAAAAAACCTGATCTGTTTTCTGGGATTTATTCTCCTAATAACTTAACTAATCTAAGTTGGGAAGATGATATAAGTTTTTTAAAAAATATATATGTATCTATTGATAACTCTATTTTATCTAGAAAAATAAATTTTAATTTTAATTACCGGAGGGTTCATAACTTGATATATTATAATCATTATGCTTTATATAATCAGCTAGAAAAACCAGTAGATTACTTTCATTTTTTAATACAAAAAAATTTTTTTTTAAAAAATTTAAAAATCGAACAATGTTTCCATTTTCAGAAGGAATATTTTGAAAATCAAGATGAATCTAACTTTTTTTCTATTCCTTTTTTTCTATTTCATCAGTCAATAAAATATAATTTGGATTTATTTGAAGAAACAAAATTAAGAATAGATTTAAATTTTAAAATTCATTCTAATTACTTCCCAAATACTTATATGCCTCTTAGTTCTATTTTTTATAACCAAAATGAAATTGAGTTAGGTTGGGTCCCATTTCTTTCTTCTAGTGTTTATTTAGAAAAAAATAATTTTTCTTTGGGATTAATTTTCAGAGAAATTCAGTATGCTTTTTTGGAAAGAAATTATTTAACTAAGGATTATATTTCAAACCCATCAAGTTTTAGCTTATTTATTAATTGGAAGTTTTTTGATTAAGTTTTTTGTTTTTTCTTTTTAGCAGCTGGAAATAAAATATTGTTTAAAATTAACCTATAGCCAGGTGAATTGGGGTATAATTCTAGTTCTGTTTTTGGATCTCCAATTTTATGTCTGTAATCTTCAGGATCATGTCCTCCATAAAATGTCCAAGTACCTTTTCCAAATTTACCGTGTATATATCTTGCTTCGTTTAAGGATTTATTTTCTCCCATAATAATTACATTTGGTTTAATTAATTCTTTTGAGAAAGATGTAGTTTGCCCGATGAATCCTTTAATTATTCTAGTGTGGTTTTGACATAACATGGTTGGGACAGGGTCCCATTTAGCTGAAAATTCAAAAAGAGTAAAAAAATCATTTTCCTCAGATATTAATTTTCTTCTTGTATCTGTCATATCAATATCAGAGAACTCATATTTATTTGGATCTTCAATTATTTTGAAATTTTGAAATGCTAATGTTTGATTGAAATTTAATTTTTCTTGAGCATTTTGTTCCATTTTATCTCCATCAAACATAGATTTACAAATATCAACTCCATCAGCAGACAATGCTATGTCAAATGAGTCTGTAGCACTGCACATTGCGAAGGTGAAACCTCCACCGGCAATATATTCTTTTATTTTTTTAGCTACAGCTAATTTTTGATGTGATACTTTGGAAAAACCATTATTTTTTGCATTTTCTTCAAATATTTTTTTTTGTTCAATATACCAGGATGCATTTTTAAAGCTTCTATAAAATTTTCCGTATTGCCCTGTAAAATCTTCATGATGAAGGTGTAACCATTCATACATTGGAAGTAAATCATTTAGTATCTCATCATCATAAATTAAATCATAAGGTATCTCAGCATATGTAAGTGCTAAAGTAACTGCATCGTCCCATGGTTGTTTATTTTTAGGAGAGTATACGGCTATTTTTGGAGCTTTTTCAAGCTTTATTATATCGGTATTACTAGAAGGAGATGATATACTATTTAATATTTTATTTACATCATTATTTGAAAGAATTTCAAAGCTGACTCCTCTATAAATACACTCCGATGAAATTTCATTTACACTCTTAATCAAAAAACTTCCGCCTCTATAGTTTAACAACCAGTCAACTTCTAAATTATTTTGTAGAACCCAATATGCTATACCATATGCTTTAAGGTGGTTAGCTTGACTATCCTTATCCATTGGGATTAAAATGTAATTTCCGTAAGAATATATCGAAATTAAAAATATCAGAAAAAAAAAATTAAAACTCGTTTTCATCTTCATTTACATTCATTTTTGAATGAAATTCATTTTGGTACATATCTTTTTCTAAATTGCCAAATTTAGCTAGAGAAGCGTTAAATTTTAACCTTCTTCTTCCAAGAGGGCCATTTCTATGTTTAGCAATAATGAATTCTGCTTGACCTATGCAAGATGTTTGAGGTTCAGTATCCCACATATCTACATTATAGTATTCAGGTCTGTAAATAAAGTTTACAATATCAGCATCTTGTTCAATAGCTCCAGATTCTCTAAGATCGGATAATATTGGTCTTTTGTCATTACGTAATTCCACCCCTCTGTTCAATTGTGAAAGACAAATAATTGGAATATTTAATTCTTTTGCAATACTTTTTAAAGATCTTGAAATAGAAGATATTTCTTGTTCTCTCACTCCTCCTTTAGTACTTCCTTGCATTAATTGTAAATAATCAATAATTACTACTTTTACACCATGTTGAGCAACTAGCCTTCTACATTTAGCTCTCAAGTCAAATATTGATAGTCCTGGAGTGTCATCAATATAAATTTCAGCACTTTCAATTTTTTTAATTTTACTATGTAATTGTTCCCATTCAAAAGGTTCCATTTTACCACTTCTAAGTTTTTCAGAAGCTAATCCAGTTTCAGAGGATATTAATCTTGTTATTAATTGAAGAGAATTCATTTCTAAAGAAAAAAGGGCGACTGGGTTTTTATGATCAACAGCAATATTTCTCGCCATAGATAAGACAAAGGCTGTTTTTCCCATACCAGGTCTAGCTGCAATTATTATAAGGTCAGATTTTTGCCATCCAGATGTAATTTTGTCAATTTCTAAAAAACCAGAAGGTACTCCACTAATTCCTTCTTCGTTTCCAATGCTTTCTATTTCTTTAATTGCTTGATGAATTAAATCTGTTGCTTTACTGTAATTTTTTTTAATGCTTCCTTCAGTAACTTTGAATATTTCACTTTCTGCTTTATCCATTAATTCAATTATGTCTGTTGTTTCATCAAACGCATCATTAATTAAATTTGAGGAAATTGAAATTAATTTTCTTTGAATGTATTTTTGTAAAATTATTCTTGAATGGTGTTCAATATGAGCAGAGGAAATTACTTTTTGAGTTAATTCAGCTAAGTAAACTTCTCCTCCGCATTTATTCAATTTTCCATTTTTTCTTAACTTATCAGAAACAGTTAGTAAATCAATTGGTTCAGCATCATTAAATAATTCTAATAAAACTTGAAAAATTTCTTGATGTTTTTCTTTATAAAAACATTCAGGGTTTAGAATTTCAATGGCAGTTGCAGTTGCATTTTTATCAATCATCAATGCACCTAATACCCCTTCTTCAAAATCAATTGCTTGCGGAGGTATTTTTTTATTTTGTAATGCTAATATTTTTGAATCCTTTTTCTCCATAGTTGTCAGTAATTTACAAAATCTTAATCTTTGTAAACACCCATTTTAGAAAATTTTTCAATTCTATTATTTGAAATTTTATCCTTGTCTATTTTTTTTAATTTTTCTAGGCTCTCTAAAATAGTTTTTTTTACTTCTTTAAAGCATTTTAGTGGGTTGTTATGAGCTCCTCCAAAAGGCTCTTTGATTATTCCATCAATCATCTTATTCTTTAACATATCTTTTGGTGTTAATTTTAAAGACTCTGCAGCAATTTCTTTATGTTCCCAATTTCTCCACAATATTGACGAACAACTTTCAGGTGAAATAACAGAGTACCAAGTGTTTTCTAACATAAATACTAAATCGCCAACCCCAATTCCAAGAGCACCACCTGATGCTCCTTCCCCAATAATGATTGAAATTATTGGAACTTTCAATGTACACATTTCATAAATATTTCTTGCTATTGCTTCTCCTTGTCCTCTTTCTTCAGCTTCTAATCCTGGAAATGCTCCTGGTGTATCAATTAGAGTTATTATTGGTTTATTAAATTTTTCAGCCAGTTTCATCAATCTTAGGGCTTTTCTATATCCTTCTGGGTTAGACATTCCAAAATTTCTATATTTTCTCATTTTTGTATTTTTACCCTTTTGTTGACCTATGAACATTACAGATTGATTTGAGATTTTTCCAAATCCTCCTATCATCGCCTTATCATCACTAATATTTCTATCTCCGTGTAATTCAATAAATGTTTCATCAGAAATATGATTTATGTAATCAAGAGTATAAGGTCTATTTGGGTGTCTAGAAATCTGGACCCTTTGCCATGGAGATAAATTTTGATAAATTTCCTTCTTTTTTTTCAAAATTTTTTTTTCAAGTTCCGTTATAACTTTAGTTACATCTGAATTAGTTTTATGACCAATTTCTTTTGTGTTAGTTATTTGAAGCTCTAATTCTTCTATTTCTTTTTCAAATTCTAAATATTCCATTGTTTTAAAAAATATTCATTAAATATAACTATTAAAATATTCTAGATGATATTTTATTTCTTAATTCATTTTTAAAAATATATCTTTGATGAAGTTATAGTTTTATGATTTGTTTTCCAAACGCTAAAATTAACATTGGTCTTAGATTAATGTCAGTTAGACCAGATGGTTTTCATGATATTGAATCGATTTTTTTTCCTATTAATTTACATGACATTTTAGAAGTCAAAAAAAATGATTTGTTTAAATCAAAAAAAATTGAAATAAAATATGCTGGAAACTTTTCTCGCATAACAAATGACTTATGTGTTAAAGCTTATAATCTTTTAGATAATGAATTTGATCTCCCTCCGATAAAAGTTATTTTGTACAAAAATATACCAATCGGTTCAGGTTTAGGAGGAGGTTCATCTAATGCAGTTTCAATGCTTAAATCATTAAATAAGTTATTTGGTCTTAATTTAAACAAACAAAAACTTTTAAGTTATTGCAAAGTTTTAGGAAGTGATTGTTCTTTTTTTTTGGAAAACAAGCCCAGTTTTGTTTCAGGTCTAGGAGATATAATTAATGCAAAAATTAATTTTAGTTTAAGTGATTATAAGATACTTTTGATTTTTCCATCAAAGTTTCTTTCAACAAAAAAAATTTTTGATAGTATAATAGATAAAAATAACTTAATTCATGAAAACATGAACAACTCTGATTTATTTTGTAAGATACTAAGTAATAATTACTCAATTGATTTTTGGAAATCAACTCTGAAAAATGATTTAGAGCCCACGTCTATTGAATATATTCCTGAAATTAAAAAAATTAAAAATAAATTGTATGAAAAAGGTGCTGTATATGCAAGTATGTCAGGTTCGGGAGCTACGGTGTATGGGATATTTCCAAAAAAATATTTTTTAGATGAAAAATGGGAAAATAATTATTTTTCATTTTCATGTGATTTGGTTTAATAAGCCAATTTTTTAAATGTATATAATGAAATTATAAGAAATATCATGTTTGGTAGCCAGATTGCACTATGTGGTTCCATTTCACCATTTAATGTTAATGTTGTAGAGAATTTCATTAGAAAAATATAAATAAAACACATTAGAATACCTAATGTTAATTTCATGCCCAAGCCTCCCTTATTCTTTTTTACAGAAATTGAAAACCCCAATATCGTTAAAATAATTATGGAAAATGAATTAGATGTTCTTTGTGTTTTTTCTATAATTTCAGACTTTAAATCAAAATTACCTTCTCTTTGTTCTTCATTTATAAATTTTTTAATTTCAACTGTTGTCATCGATTGAATTTCTCTTTTTTGTTTAAATATTTTATTTGGGTCTTCATTTAAATTGATGAATATACTTTTTTTATTATTGCTACTTATAACTTTTGAATTTCCATTACTTTCATATACAAAACTATCAATTTTGTAATCTGAAATTTTCCATTTTAATTTTTGTTTGTCCCATTCAATAATTTTTGATTTTATTTTTTTTTCAAGTCTACCATTATTAAATGTTTGCCAACAAAATTCAGTTCCTTGTTTTTTATTTACGTTGTAATAATCCATGTAAATTATAGAATTTTTTTTAACTGATTTATTGAATTTTCTTTCCGTTTTTACATCAGTTTTTTTTATAAATTTATTTTCAAAATTTAATCTTTTTTCATTAGTTAATGGGGTGATTGAATTAGTTAAAAAAATACAAGGAAGAAAAATAATTAGTGAACATATAAAATATGGTCTAAATAATCTTAATGGACTTATTTTACTGTTGTAAAGAGCTATTACCTCTGAATTTTCACTTAATCTAGATGTAAAAAAAATAACAGAAATAAAAGTTATTAATCCACTAAATACTGTTCCGTAGTGAATGATGAAATTAATATAATAGTCTTTTATTATTAAATTTAATGGAGCGTTATTGTCAATAAAATTATCAATTTTTTCAGACAAATCGAATACAACAGCAACAGATAAAATAATTGAAATTGAAATTATATAAGTACTAAGAAATTTTTTATAAATATACTTGTCAATTTTTTTCATATTATAATCTTCTCTCAAGTTTTTCTATAATTGAATTTTTCCATTTAAAATAATTTCCTTTTTTGATTTCCTCTCTAGCTTTATTAATTAATCTAGAGTAAAATGCTAAATTATGTATACTAGCAATTTGTTTTCCTAATAACTCATTAGTCATAATTAGGTGTCTGAGATAAGCTTTACTGTAATTAATATCAACAAAACAATCACCTTCACTGTCAATTTTAGAAAAGTCATTTTTCCATTTTTTATTTTTGATATTTATACTACCGTTCATTGTGTAAATTAATCCATTTCTAGCATTTCTAGTAGGAAGAACACAGTCAAACATATCTACGCCCAATCCAATACATTCTAATAAATTTGATGGTGTACCAACACCCATGAGATAACGTGGTTTTTGATAAGGTAGTATATTTGTTACAATTTTAGTCATTTCGTACATATCTTTTTTAGGTTCACCAACAGAAAGCCCACCTATTGCATATCCCTCAAAATTATAAGAGGCAATTTTTTCTGCTGATATTTTTCTTAAATTTTCATATGTTCCACCTTGAACAATTGGGAATAAAAATTGTTTATAATCGTATAATTCTTCAGTTTTTTCAAATTGTATTTTACATCTCTCTAACCATCTGTGAGTTAATTCCATTGATTTTTTTACATAGTTGTGGTCACAAGGATAAGGAGTGCATTCATCAAAAACCATGATAATATCCGCCCCAATTAACCTTTGAATGTCTATTGCATTTTCAGGAGTAAAAAAATGAGAACTACCATCGATATGGGATTTAAAATTCACTCCTTTCTCCGATATTTTTCTATTTGATGATAGAGAATAAACTTGATATCCACCGCTATCAGTTAACATAGGTTTTTCATAACCAATAAATTTATGAATTCCCCCTGCTTTATGGATGACATCAGTTCCAGGTCTTAAATATAAATGATATGTGTTTCCAAGAATAATTTCGGCTTTAATATCTTCATTTAACTCTCTTTGATGAATTCCTTTAACTGTTCCTAGAGTTCCAACTGGCATAAAAATAGGTGTGTTAACAATTCCATGTCCAGTTTTAAACTCCCCAACTCTAGCATTGGTTTTTTTATCTTTACAAATAATCTTAAAACTCATTTTAAAACTTTATTTTAGCAAATATAATTTTAATAAAATAATATAGATATAATGTCCATTAATTTGATTTACAAGTACTTTCCAAATTTGGATGTTGAGTCAAATAAAAAAATAAAAAAACTTTATTTATTATATAAAAATTATAATAATAAAATTAACCTAATATCTAGAAAGGATTTTCATTTATTTTATGAACGTCATGTCTTACATTCATTATCAATTTCTAAATTTGTTCAATTCAAAAAAAGTCATGATGTTATGGATTTGGGTACTGGTGGTGGTTTTCCAGGACTGCCTTTAGCTATTTTATTCCCAAACACCAATTTTTATTTAGTTGATTCAATTAAAAAGAAAACAGAATGTATTTCTAAAATTTTAACTGATCTTGATATTAAAAATGTTGAAGTAATTAATTCAAGATCTGAAAATTTAAACAAGAAATTTGACTACATAATTACAAGAGCAGTTGCTCCTTTATCCAAATTAGATTTTTTGACTAAGGGTCAATTTAAAAATTCAAATATTGGGAGTTTGATTTGTTTAAAAGGAGGTGATTTATCTGATGAATTAAAGGGTTTTGAAAATAGAATTCAATTGGTTGAAATATCAAGCTATTTTGAGGAAGACTTTTTTAAAACAAAAAAAATTGTTTTTTTAAAATGAATTAAAAATATTTGTTTTTAAAAATGTCTTTATAATCTAAAAAAAATTATATTTGTATCCCGAAAATCATAAGTTATGAGCAAAAGAACATTTCAACCTTCTAACAGAAAGAGAAAAAACAAGCACGGTTTTAGAGAAAGAATGTCTACTTCTTCTGGTAGAGATGTATTGTCTAGGAGAAGAGCAAAAGGACGTAAAAGACTTTCTGTCTCTGATGAAATTCCAAAAAAATAGTACTTGTTCTTTTTTTTGCAATAAATTTTAAGGATTTTTAAATATATAATTAGTTTTTTATAAGTTTGGTACATATATAAGATGCCCAAAAATCAATCTATAAAATCTGTCCTTATTATCGGTAGTGGCCCTATTGTGATTGGCCAAGCCTGTGAATTTGATTATTCTGGATCACAAGCCTCTAGGTCACTGAGAGAGGAGGGAATTGAAGTATCATTGATAAATTCTAATCCTGCTACTATAATGACTGATCCAGTTATTGCAGATCACATCTATTTATTACCTCTAAATTGTGATTCTATAGAAAAGATATTATCAGAAAGAAATATTGATGCAGTTTTACCATCTATGGGTGGTCAGACAGCTTTAAATTTATGTATAGAGGCTGATAAAAAAGGTATATGGGAAAAGTTTAATGTAAAAATAATCGGTGTTGATATTGATGCTATTAATATAACAGAAGATCGAGAGGCTTTTAGAGGATTAATGGAGAAAATTAATATACCTGTTGCGCCGTCGAAAATAGCTACTTCTTTTTTAAAAGGAAAGTCAATTGCTCAAGAACTAGGATTTCCGCTTGTTGTTAGACCCTCTTTTACTTTAGGAGGAAGTGGAGCATCATTTGTTTATGAAAAATCGCAATTTGAAGATGCTCTAACTAAAGGACTACATGCGTCACCTATACATGAGGTTTTAATTGATAAAGCTTTATTAGGTTGGAAAGAATATGAATTAGAATTGTTGAGAGATTCAAATGATAATGTTATTATTATTTGCTCTATTGAAAATATGGATCCCATGGGTATTCACACTGGTGATTCAATTACTGTAGCACCTGCTATGACATTATCTGACACTTGTTATCAGAAAATGCGTAATGCAGCAATTAAAATGATGCGCTCAATTGGAGATTTTGCCGGAGGATGTAACGTTCAATTTGCTGTAAGTCCTGACGAAAATGAAGATTTAGTTGCTATTGAAATCAATCCTAGAGTATCAAGATCATCAGCCCTTGCTTCTAAAGCTACAGGTTATCCTATAGCTAAAATATCTGCAAAATTAGCAATTGGATATACATTAGATGAATTAAAAAATCAAATAACAGGTTCAACTTCTGCTTTTTTTGAGCCTACTTTGGATTATGTCATTGTAAAAATACCTCGATGGAACTTTGATAAATTTGATGGCTGTGATAAGGAATTAGGATTACAAATGAAATCTGTTGGTGAAGTAATGGCAATAGGTAGAAGTTTTAAAGAAGCATTACAAAAAGCTTGCCAATCACTTGAAATTAAAAGAAACGGATTAGGAGCTGACGGTAAAGGTTGGACTAATCAAGATAATATACTTCATTCATTAAAAAGACCAAGTTGGGATAGGGTTTTTAGAATCTATGATGCTATTAAATTAGGTATTCCTTTAAAAAGAGTTAACTCTTTAACAGGGATGGATATGTGGTTTTTAAAGCAAATAGAGAGTATAATTAATCTTGAGAAAAAAATTAGTGAATCTACAATTGAGAACATCACATCCAATTTATTACTTGAAGCCAAAATGAGTGGTTTTGCAGACAGGCAAATTGCTCATATTATGAATTGTTTAGAAAGCGAAGTTTTTAATAAAAGAAGGGAATTTGATATAAATAGAATTTATAAAATAGTAGATACATGTGCAGCTGAATTTAAAGCCTCCACTCCTTATTTTTATTCAACATTTGAAAAAAAATCTTTTACTAAATCAGGAAATTTAATAGATTATAATGAGAGTAAATCCTCAAATAATAAAAAAATTATTGTTTTAGGTTCTGGCCCCAATAGAATTGGTCAAGGAATTGAATTTGATTATTGCTGTGTTCATGGAGTTTTAGCGAGTAAAGAATGTGGTTTTGAAACAATTATGATTAATTGTAACCCGGAAACTGTTTCTACTGATTTTGACACTGCTAATAAATTATATTTTGAACCAGTTTTTTGGGAGCATATTTATGACATAATTCTTCATGAAAATCCTGAAGGTGTCATTGTTCAGTTAGGAGGGCAGACAGCTTTAAAATTAGCTGAAAAGTTGGAAAAATATGGAATTAAAATAATGGGTTCTAGTTTTAATTCCCTTGACATTGCTGAGGACAGAGGGAGATTTTCACAGATGCTAAAAAAATTAGACATTCCATATCCAGAATTTGGAGTTGCACAATCTGCAGATGAAGCGTTACAAATTTCTAAAGAATTATCATTTCCTATACTTGTAAGGCCCTCTTATGTTTTAGGGGGACAAGGTATGAAAATTGTTATCAATGATAGAGATTTAGAACATCACGTAGTTAATTTATTAAAAAGTATTCCAGGAAATAGAATTTTACTAGATCATTACCTAGATAAAGCAATTGAAGCTGAAGTAGATGCAATTTGTGATGGAGAAGATGTTTATATTATTGGTGTTATGGAACATATTGAGCCTTGCGGAATTCATTCTGGAGACTCAAGTGCGGTTTTACCTCCGTTCAGTTTATCTAAAACTGTAATTCAAGATATGATTAATCACACGATAAAAATAGCTCTAAATCTTGAGGTATTAGGATTAATTAATATACAATTTGCTATTAAGGATAATAATGTATATGTAATTGAAGCTAATCCTAGAGCTTCTAGAACTGTTCCTTTTATTTCTAAAGCATATTTAGAACCATATATAAAATATGCTACTAAAGTAATGCTTAGAAAAAATAAATTAAAAGATTTTGATTTCAAACCACAAAAAAATGGATTTGCTATAAAAGTACCTGTTTTTTCTTTCGAGAAATTTCCAAACGTCAATAAAGAATTAGGACCTGAAATGAAATCAACAGGTGAGATGATATATTTTATTAAAAATTTGGATGACCCATTTTTTGTTAAACTTTATTCTGAAAGAAATCTTTATTTAAGTAAGTAATTATTATGATAGGCTTTTTAAAAGCGGTTTTAATTGGAGTTGCAGTTTATTATGTAATTGGTTTTATTTCAAGACTTCTAGCTCCTTTTTTTATACGAATGTTTATTAGAAAAGTTTCTAGGAAATTTGAAGAACAAATGAACAGAAGAACTCAAAATCAAAACTCAAAAAAATATAAAACTCGTCAAAAAGGAAAAACAATAGTTGAATATGAAGACGATGAGAAAGAGAAAAAGAAAGATTACGGAGGAGATTATGTAGATTTTGAAGAATTAGAAAAATGACAAAATGAATTGGAAAGATTTATTATTTAAAAAGAATTTATTATTTCACGCTATTAGTATTCTTTTATTTGCTGTAATTACATTAGTTTATTGTTCCCCTATACTTGAAGGGAAAAGAATAGAACAAGGGGACATTATCCAGTTTCAAGGAATGTCTAAGGAAATAAAAGATTTTAGAGACGAAACAGGTAATGAGGCGCTTTGGACCAACTCAATGTTTGGAGGAATGCCAGCTTATCAGATTTCAGTAAAATATCCAAATAATATATTGCTTCATATTGACAAAGCTTTACAATTAGGTTTTCCTAGGCCAATAGGGGTAATGTTCTTATATTTTTTAGGTTTTTATATTCTAATGTTATCTATGAAATTAGATTATAAATTAGCTTTTTTAGCTTCCATAGCTTTTGGTCTTTCATCTTATTTTTTAATAATTTTAGAGGCAGGGCATAATACTAAAGCACATGCTATTTCTTATATGGCGCCTACTATTGCTGGAATGTTATGGTGTTTAAGAGGGAAAAAATTGTTAGGTTTTTTTTTAACTTTCTTGTTTTTAGGCTTGCAAATTAGAGCAAATCATCTTCAAATAAGCTATTATTTAATGTTTGTTTTATTTGCTTTTTGGTTAAGTTATTTGATTTATTCTATTAGAGATAAAACAATTAAAACCTTTACGTATAATACTATAGTTTTTGTTTTAGGTTGTTTTCTAGCAATTATGATAAATATATCTTCTCTATGGTCTACATATGACTATAGTAAGTTTACAATGCGTGGAGGATCAGATTTAATTAAAGAAGAATCTGGTTTAAACAAGGATTATGCAATGCAATGGAGTTATGGAAAGATGGAAACTTTTAATCTGTTAATTCCAAATTTATACGGAGGAATATCAAAGTCATTTTTAGAAGATTCAGATTCAGAGGTCTTCAAAAGCTTTACAAGAATACAAAGTAAAAAACAATTCGAATTTGAAAAACAATTTAATGAATGGAGTAAAAATATTTTAGGAGTTGATTTTTCATTATATAATAGTCTAGCAGTTAAATATCAGTCTCAAAAAATAAATGAAGAAGAAATGGAAACTCTTTTAGATTTGGATGGTAAGTTAAAACAATCTGAATCTTTAATAATTCAGAAACAAAATGAAATATCTTCTAAGCTTTTTAAAGATATTTCAGCTTTACAGGCTAGTACTTCACAATATTGGGGTCCTCAAGCTTTTACTTCAGGCCCCGTTTATTTAGGTTCCTCTGTTCTTTTTTTATTTTTCTTAAGCTTATTTTTATTTTTCTACGATACACAAAGAACTAAAATTCTAAAAATAAGCCTTTTGTGTTTATGTTTTATTGCCTTACTATTATCTTGGGGAAGTAATTTGGAATGGTTTAATAATTTATTTTTTAATTACTTTCCTCTATATAATAAGTTTAGAACTGTTTCAATGATCTTAATTATAGTTCAGTTATCTATTCCTATTATTGCAATTTTGGGTTTAAACAGTTTTTTAAATGCTGATTTAAATAAAAAAGTAAAAAGAAATAAAATTTTGTTAGCAGGTGGCTTAGGTGTTTTTATTTGTTTAGTATTTATATTTTTTTGGAACTATTTTTACACTCTTTCAAACCCTTTATCAAACGAATATGTTAGTTTTTTTTCTGTTTTAAAAAGTGAACATTTTTTATTATTTAAAAACGATGCATTCCGGTCAATAATAATTATACTTTTATGTTTTATCATATTATTTTTTCATGAAAATTTTTACAAAAAAAATATTACTTTAATCCTATTAATATTATTAATTTTATTTGATCTTTGGGATGTCAATAAGAGGTATTTGAATAATGATGATTTTGTCCAAAAAAGTAAAATGGAAAATCCATATGACTATCCAGCTAATGACTCTGAAATAAAATTAGATACTACAATATTTAGAGTTTTAAATTTGGACGAAGGATTTTCCGGCACAAATACATCTTATTTTTTTCATAGTCTAGGAGGGTATCATGGAGCTAAATTAAGTAAATATCAAAACTTGATTGATTCTGTGTTCTCTAGTAGAAATCCCAACTCAGCATTTCGAATGTTAAATACTAAGTATATTATTCAAAATAAGAATGTTATTAAAGCTGATTCTCAATTTGGAAAGGCTTTAGGAAACGCTTGGTTCATTCAAGATATAGACTCAGTTAGTACTCATGAGGAGGAATTAAATAGGTTGAAGAGTTTCTTTTTTGATCCTTCTAAAACAGTAATTATAAATAAAGATCAATTAAATTTAATTGAGAGTTTTGAGTATGACAGTACTGCAACCATTGAATTGCTTACTAATAAAGAAAATTATAATCCTAGTAAATTAGTTTATAAAACCTCAAATTTAAAAAACAGTCAATTAGCAGTTTTTTCTGAAATTTATTATCCAAAGGGTTGGCGTGTTTATATAGATGGTGAAGAGGAAGATTATTTCCGAGTAAATTATTTATTGAGAGGATTAATGATTCCAAAAGGAAAACATGAAATAGTATTTGAATTTAGACCTAATTCATTTTATATTGGTAATAAAATAGCCCTTGGTTCTTCTATAATTTTCTTAATTTCCTTTTTTACAGTATTAGTTTATTATTTGAAGCCCGATTTGATAAATAATATATACTCAAAGTCCAAAGTTTAATTAGGATGAAAAAGATATTAATAATTAGTTACTACTGGCCACCAAATGCAGGAGTAGGGGCTAGAAGATGGTTAAATTTTCAAAAACACTTATCAAGTGAATATTCTATTACTGTTTACACACCTGAAAATCCAAATATCTTTAATGAAGATGTTGGATTATTAAACAATGTTTCATCAAACACAAAAATTATAAAACAAAAAATTTGGGAACCATATAATTTTTATAAAAAAATTACTAATAAAACTAAAGTTAACCCAGCTGTTTTAATTGATTCAAAAAGAGGGGGCAAAGCAAAATTCATCAATTGGGTGAGAGCTAATTTTTTTATACCAGACGCTAAATGTTTTTGGATAGAAAAATCAGTTTCTTATTTATCAAAAGTGTTTAAAAAAGAGGATTTTGATTATGTTATTTCATCAGGTCCTCCTCACAGTATGCATTTAATTGCTCTTTATTTAAGAGAGCGCTTCATGTTTAAGTGGGTAGCTGATTTTAGAGATCCTTGGACAAATATGGAGTATTTTGATAGAATTCCATTATGGAATGATTCAAAGAAAAAACATTTCTATTTTCAGAAAAAAGTAATTAAAAATGCTGATTTAATTTTAACGGTTAGTAACTCTTGGTCAGATGATTTTAAAAAAATAGGTGCTTTAAATTCGAAGGTGATTTATAACGGATTTGAAAAAATAAGCTCTAAAAATTCATTTCATGATAAGTTTAGAATTGGCCATTTTGGCTTGTTTAATGAACTTCGAGACCATAATGATTTATGGAAATCTTTAAATCAAATCACAGAGAAAAATAAAAAATTCAAAGATGATTTAGAAATATTTTTTTCTGGACCTACGCATAAAAATTTTCATAATAATTTAAAAAATCATGGTTTATTATCTCAATTAAATTATTTTGAATGGAATCCATTAGAAAAAATGAATCAAGAAATGTTAAAATGTAGTCTCTTAATTATTTCTCAATCCAATACGATTGATGCAATGGGTCGTGTTCCAGCAAAATTTTTCGAGTATTTAGGTACAGGGATTCCAATTATAGCTATTGGAAAGAAAGGTTCTGATCTATCTAAACTTATTTCAAAATATAAATGTGGTGTTTTTTTTGAGTTTAATCATTTAAAAAAATTATCAAATCATTTTTTGATGTATTATGAAAATTATTTAAAAAAGAAAAAAAATATTAATAAAATGAATGTAGATTTTTTTTCTTGGAAAAATCAAGCTAGTAATTTAGTAGACTTATTAGAAAATTTATGATAAAGGATAATTCTAGATACTTTAACAAGTTAATTCCATCTTCTTTTTTAAGAAATGTTATAACATTATCTGCTGGAATGGGATTTGCATCTTTTATTTCTTTCAGTTTTTTATTTGTTCTAACCAGACTATTTTCTCCCGAAGAATTCGGTAAATGGGATATTTTTATGAGAATGGTACAACTATTAGCAATATTATTCACATTAAGGTTTGAAATGACTATAGTTTTACCAAAGAACAAAGATGAAGCAACTAAAGTTTCTTTACTTTCTCTATTTTTTCTTTTTGTCCTTTCATTTTTTTCCTTTATTCTTTGTATTTTTTTTCATGATTATCTTAATATTTTATTAGGTGATTCATTTGATTCCATTTGGTTAATTTTACTTCCTATTGCAGCTTTTTTACTTGGTTTCTATAATATTTTATTAAACTGGAATAGTCGTTCTGAAAAATATAAAAATATTTCTAAATCTAATATTATTCATTCCTCTGTTAGCTCTCCTTTATCTGCAGTTCTTTCTTTTCTTGGTATCTCCTCTGCTCTAGGGTTAATTTTAGGGCAAATTTTTGGAAGATTGTTAGCAGTATATTTTTTAATTAATAATTACTTCATTGAGATAAAAAAAATAAGTTATTTAGAATTATATAATTCATCAATAAACTTAATTAAAAAATATAAAAGTTTTCCTCTCTATGAAATTCCACAAAGTATATTGCAAAGATTTTCTACTGACATAATTTTTTATTTTACAGCTTTCTCATTTGGCGGATCTACTGTTGGGATTTTAAGTGTTGCAGAAAAAATATTAGTAAAACCTTTGAATATTATTTCTGAATCTTTTAAGGTTGCATTTTATCAGAGATTAACAGTTGAAAAAAATAAAACTATATTTTTTTTGAAATCTGTTTTAGGAATGACAGTATTTGGAGTTTTAGCAGTATGTTCCATTTATTTTGTCCCAACAGAATTTTTTGACATCATCTTAGGAGATAATAATTGGAGGAAAGTTGGGTTATATATTAAAATAATTTCACCTTTAGTTTTATCAAGATTTATTTTTGTTATTGCAAGTAGCGTAATTGCATATAATTTAAAAAATCATTTAACTCTAATTTGGAGAATTTTATATTGTATTTTATTAATAATTCTATTTTCATTTATTAAATGGGAAAGTGATGAGGAATTATTATTATTATATTCAATTTTGGGTGCTTTAATGTACCTTTTTTTAGGGATTATATCGTTTATTGTGTTAAAAAGAAATAATTAGTGTCAAATTGAAAACTCTTATAATTACTCCAGCGTATAATGAAGAGAAGTTTATTAAAGCTACTATTGATTCAGTCGTGAGTCAAAAACTTTTGCCTATTGAGTGGGTAATTGTAGATGACCAGTCTGAAGATAACACATCTAATCTTGCTAAAGAAGCAGCTTCAAAGTATAATTGGATAACATATCTTAGAAAAGAAAAAAAAGATTATTCTGGACCTGGGAAACCTGTTATGGATGCTTTTTATTTTGGTTATAGTAATAAAAACGTAAAAGATTTTGATTTAATTATGAAACTGGATGCTGATATTATTTTACCAAATAACTATATTTTAGAAGTATCTAAAAGAATGAACAGTAATTTACAAATTGGACTTTGTGGAGGAATTTGTTTAACTAAAGGTTCAGAAGAAAAAATTACCAATTTAGATCATGTGAGAGGAGCGATTAAATGTTATAGAAAAAAATGTTTTATACAAATTGGAGGTTTATTAAAGTGTATGGGTTGGGATACAGTTGATGAACATACTGCAAGATTTTATAATTGGAATGTATCAGTTTTTACAGATTTGAAAGTTCATCATCAGCGAAAAACAAATTTCAAATCCGGATATTTAAAAGCTGGATATATGAATGGAAAAATGCTTTATTCAATTAGAATGGGTTTTCCTTTAATGCTCACGAATTTTTTTAAGTGGAGTTTAAGGTTTCCATATTTTTTATCTGGCGTGTCTTTATTTTTGGGTTATTTAAAGTCTATGTTATTTTTTGAAAAGAAAATAGTGTCTAAAGAATTGGGTTTGTTTATTAGGAAGTACAGGTATAAAAAAATAAGACAAAAATTTAATTTTTAACCCGAGTCCAACTAGTTGACTTTCCAAATAAAGTAAGTCCTATATATCCTCGTAATTCTAATTCATTTGAATTTTTCATATAAACTTCTAGTGAGTATGTTTTTCCACTCCTTGCATCATAAATTTCACCCTCTGTCCATTCTCCTTTTTTTTTGTATTTTAAATCATTCATTATTACTAAACCCTTGATTGGTTTATTTCTCAGTAATTTATTTGGATTTTCTTTATCTAATTTTTCATTTCCATTTTTGTCTAGAGGTTCTTTCAACCATATAATTTTTCCAAAAAAACTATTATTCTTTTTATAAATTTCTATTTTAGATTGCTTTTCTTCTTCTAGCCATATTCCTAAAATATCGTCAGACTGAGATTGGCAGAAAATAGTAATTAAAAAGAAAATTATATTTATTCTCATGGTTAAAATGATTTATTAATTCCAAAAAGCCATCTAAATTTAATTTGATTTTCAGAGCTGGCAGGATCACTCAAGAAAAAAGGAAAATCAAGCCTAAACAATAATGGTTTTTCAAAATCATAGTAGCTATCAACAATTTCACCTAAATCACATGTAAATCCAATTCCCATATCACTTCTTATACTCCCAAAAGAAAAATTATTTCTAACATTATCATTATTAATAACTCCTATATCATAAAACACATATGAGTTAATAGGTATTTTATTTAAAAAGTTAAACATTTTGTATCCTCTAGTAAGAGATTTTAAATATTTAATATATGATACCTCAAAATTCATAGAAATTCCTCCAATTCCAAGGTTTGTATTGGAAATACCATCTTCTGTATTTTCGAGCATATAATTACCAGAATAACCTCTCAAATTTAATCCCCCCCCTACATGAAAATGATTTGTTCCTACAGTGTATGCGGCACTTTCTTTAGAAATAAATCCAGCAGATCTTGAAAGTGAATAGTTCATCATTTCTTCAGGATTTGCTCCTGCTGCAAATAACATACTCTCTATTGGGAAATTTTCACCAAATCCGGTTTGTGCAAAAAATCTAGTTTTTATTCCTAATCCAAAAATTTCATTTTTATTTATGGCGGATAATGTGATTTGAGAAAAACTATAATCGCTCATCCAAGAGGAACTTCTGAGTGATAGATTTATATTCCCCTTCCCGTTAACGTATTCATATTTATGAGATAAATCAACAGATAAAATACTATTATATTTATTTTCAACTGGATCTTTAAATGGACCCCACAAATTTTCATTTAATAAATAATTCAAATCATTAAATTCTTTCCTTAACATTCCTTTAAATCCAATCGTTAAAGAATTTACTTTTTCACGATCATGAATTCTTAAAGATAGTGAGTGAGCATCAAGTCCATCTAAGTGCTTAATGGTACCATGAAAATCACTATTTTTTACATATTTGTCTAATGCAGTTGTGTAATCAAAACCGTATGAAATAATATCATTTCCGGGTCTATTTGAGTATTCTGAAGCATTTAAAAATGTACTATTAATAAAGAAGAAAGAATTAATTAAATGATGTTCTCCTAAATAACCTCCTTTCATGTCAACTCCTAGTTTGATTCCATCATATGAATTATATCCTAAAGATGGTCTGACTTTAAATTCATAAAATTTCCAATCAGGGTGTTGCCTTACTCCATAATTCAAAGAATATTTTGTATTGCCCTTGAGTCGATTATTAAGCATATAATTATCACCCAGTCTATAAGTAGGGTCAATAATTACATTTTCAATTCCGCTGGAATCAGGTAAGTATACTGAAAAAGAATAAGTTTGATTTAATTTTCCAAAACCAGTCCATTTTGGTAAAATTTTATATTTCGTTTTCTTAATAAATTCTTTATTAGGTATGTGAAATCGTTGTTTTAATCCAAAATTTGAAGTTACGACTAAATCAATTGGCATCTCCATTCCATTAGGATCTCTTTTTAACTCAATATTAAAGTTTGCTTCATCAACTTTTTCAACATTTGAAACAGAGTAGTCAAGTCCCTTGGTACTTTCAAGCCACTGGTCAAAAAACCAATTTAAATCAACTTTTGTTGATTTTATGATTGAATTCCTAAAATCTTTAAAATATGGATGACACATTTTCCAAGTATTAAAATAATCTTGCATTGCCTTCAAAAATAAATCATCACCCAAAACATATTGTAAGTTGTATAACATTACACCTGGTTTGTAATAAACATGTCTATAGCCACCTCCATGGTGAAGAGCGCTTCCAAAATCATGAGAATGAGTATTTAATTTGGGAGTATTATTAACGGTTGCGTCTTTCATATATCTGTTATATATTTCTTCATCAATTGCAAGTAGTTTAAACTCTTCATTTTTAAATAGTCGACTTTTAGGTGCTTCAGAAGAATAAGGTCCATCAATTTTATTTAATCCCCATGCAGTTAAAAATTGTGTAAACCCTTCATCTAGAGAAGCTCTGTATGTTTCATTACTTCCAACCATCCCATAAAACCAATTATGTCCAATTTCATGAACAAATAAATCCCTGTAATAAGGGTCAAATCCACTATCTAACGTTAACATTGGGTACTCCATACCGTCCCTAGCATCTGTTACTATCATTTTATGATAAACATACATTCCAATATCCTCAGAAAGCACTTGAATTGTTTTAGCTGTATAATCTGCAGCATTTTGCCACCCAGAAGCGTGATGCTCTTGAGCTAGTGAATAACATTTTATTCCATTCCACTCACTTTCCCCAATTCTATAGGTCGGATCTGCAGTAAATGCAAAATCATGCACATTTTCAGCATGAAACTTCCAAGTTTTTTTTACTTTGGGATTATGTGGAATTATAATTGATGGTTTTTCATTCCAAGGTTTATTTGCAAAATTTTTAATATCAATTCTCTTTCTTAAACTAGGAGGTAAGACTTCGCTTCTATTTAACATATTTCCCGTGGCTTCAACGATATAATTGGATGGAAATGTAAGTTCAACATCAAATGCTCCAAAATTTCCATAAAATTCTTTTACTAAATGTTGATCAATGGTCCAGCCAAATTTAGCATCATAAACAGCAATTCTAGGGTACCAATGAACTCCATTATAATGTTTTAGTTTTTTAGTTTCTTCATCATGTTCACCATCCCAAGAATCATAATATTTCATTCTTCTTCCATAAGGTTTTTTATTAAAAAAAGTTTTAAAGTCGATATTAAAAATCATCATTTCTCCACTTTTTAGTGGTTGATTTAAAATAACCTTTAGGACTGTATTATCAAGTTCAGTATTTAAATTAATTCCCTCAGAAGAAATAGATAAAATTTCGGTTCCTCTTCCTACTCCCTTAAACTCTTCATCAACTCTGTTATTTACTTTTTTTAAGTGCTCGTAATAAGAGTCTTCTTGAAAAGCATTTTGGTAAAGATGAAAATATACTACATTTAATTCATCAGGGGAATTGTTCCAATAAGTTAATTTTTGTGAAGCTGTTATTATGTTATCTAAATCATTGATTTCTGCTTTTATTTCATAATACACATCCTGCTGCCAGTATCCTTCATAAGGCAGTTTATTTTTCCAATAATTTGGATTATCAATATTTTTATAAGTATTAGGTTTATTTAATGGGTCATAAGTTGTGACTAAAGAATCTACATTCTGTGAAATTCCTATAACAACTATTAAAAAAAACAAAAAAAGAATCTTTTTCATAAATAATAGGTATATATTGTTTTACGAAGATATTATTTTTTGCTTTATTTTAAGGTGCTTATGCTTTTAAACTCATGTCAATGTTTTGGACTGAGTGAGTTAAGGCGCCCATTGAAATAAATTCGACTCCAGTTGCAGCAAAATCCTTAATGTTATTTTCCGTTATATTTCCCGAAACTTCAATAGGAAATTTTTTAGAAATTATCTTAACTGCTTTTTTAATTTGATCAATTTTAAAATTATCCAATATAACTCTGTAAATTTCATCAAATGAAATTATTTGATTTAATTCTTCTATTGTTCTTACCTCTACTATAATTGGTATTTTTTTAACATTATTTGAATAATTTATGGCTTGTTTAACAGTGAATGTAATTCCTTTTGAGTAATCAATATGGTTATCTTTGATTAAAATGGCATCATATAGTCCCATTCTATGATTTTCTCCTCCTCCAATTTTAACAGCCCATTTTTCTAAGAATCTTAAATTTGGTGTTGTTTTTCGAGTATCTAATAATTTAACATTAAAATCTGAAATTAAGTTTATAATTTTTCTTGTTTTAGTAGCTATTCCGCTCATTCTTTGCATGCAGTTTAATACTAATCTTTCCATAGCTAATATGGATCTAATATTTCCAGTAATTTTTAAAATAATTTCTTCTTTTGTTATATTTTGACCATCTGTTTTCAAAAGTTCAACATTAAGATCTTTATCGTAATAATTAAAAATTTTTTTTGCTAATTCAACACCGGCAACAATTGCATTTTCTTTACTTATTAAACTTGCAGTTCCCTTTTTATTATTTGGTATACAACAAATTGAAGTATGATCACCGTCTTTGATGTCTTCTTGAATACAATTTTCAATAAATTCTTGTAATTTTTTATTATCCATTTATTTTTTTGTAATAGTAAATTAAAATATAATAATTTTGAACTGATAATTGTTTTAGTTCTAAATGAAAATAAAGTTAATTTTTTTAGGTAAAAAAAAGAATAATAATCTTAATGATTTAATTGAAAAATATTTTTTAAGAATTAAAAAAGAAATTAGTTTAGAGTTAGTATACATCCCCTCTTTCAACAAAAAAAATAATCTAAATTTTAGTGCTGATGATTTTGTTGTTTTGCTTGATGAAAATGGAGAACAACTTAATTCAAAATCATTTGCAAAAAAATTAAAAAAGATTATTCAATCGTTTAAAAAAATTTTAATAATTGTTGGAGATGCTTATGGATTCCCTGAGCATTTACACAATAGGTCAAACTTTACTATTTCTTTGTCAAAATTAACACTTCCCCATGAAATTGCTAGATTAATTATTATTGAGCAACTTTACAGGGCTGTAACAATAATTAAAAATCATCCTTATCATCATGAATGAAATAATTTTAGCTTCAAACAATGAAAATAAGTTGAGGGAGTTTAGACAAATATTTTTATCAAAAAAAATAATTTCTTTAGATGATATTAATTTTAATAGAGAAATAGATGAAACTGGAACTACTCTTAGGCAAAATGCGTTAATCAAAGTTAGGGAGGTTTTTAGCTATTCAAACAAAATTTGTATCTCTGATGATAGTGGATTAGAAATTGATTACTTAAATGGCGAACCAGGAGTATATTCTGCTAGATACGCTGGGAATTATGCGAGCTCAATTGATAATATTAAAAAAGTGTTAAATAATCTTGGTGAAGCCAAAAATAGAAGAGCTAGATTTAAAACTGTAATTGCTTATAAGGATTCATTGACTGAAGCTGTTTTTGAGGGAGAGATAAATGGAAATATAACAAAAAATATTAGGGGAGAGGGTGGCTTTGGATACGACCCAATTTTTATACCTAATAACTATAATATAACATTTTCAGAAATGAAACCTGAACAAAAAAACAAAATCAGTCACAGATCATTAGCAATAAATAAATTGTTTAAATTTCTTTATAAGAAATAATTTTATCAACTGCCATTGAAATAAAGTCTTTAATATTAGTTTCAGATTTTTTTATCATTTGTGGGACAATGCTTTCTTTAGAAAATCCAGGAATAGTATTTACTTCAATTATATATGGAATTCCTTTCTTTACAATAAAATCAAAACGTACAATACCATTTAGTTTTAGTGTTTCATATGCCTTAGTGGCAATATTTTTAATTTTAACTGCAACTTTTTCTTCTATATTTGCTGGTGTGATTTCATTTGATTGTCCAAGATACTTAGCGTTATAGTCAAATATTTCGTTATAAGAAATTATCTCAGTTAAAGGGAAAGTTATTAGATTCTCCTTAGAGAAATTATGAACAGCACAGGTTAATTCTCTTCCATCAATAAATTCTTCAATTATATAATTTGTTGCATATTTTTTTGCAAGTTTTATGGCTCCATTCAATTTACTTTGATTATTTACTTTACTGACTCCAAAACTTGAACCACTATTTATTGGTTTGACTATACATGGATATTTAATATTTCTATTTAATTTTTCATTAATTTTTGAATTTGGAACGGCAAATCCTTTGTTCTTTAAATAATCATTACAATTTTTTTTATCAAATGTTAATTTAGACGCTATAAGATTTGATGAGCTATAGGGAATATTTAAAGATTCAAAATAACTACATAACTCACCAGTTTCTCCAGGAGGGCCATGAATTAATATTACAGATGCATCAAATTGAATTTTTTTTCCATTTTTCTCCAGAGAGAAGTCTGACTTATCAATTTTAATTTGATTTTTCAAACAAAAAAAATCATCATCTAAATTATTAACTAATATTAAATAGCCTGAATATTTTGTAGTGTCTAAATTCTCAATAAAGTTTTCACCACTTTTTATAGAAATTGTTCTTTCTACGGACTCTCCTCCAACTAAAATTGCTATATTTTTTTTCAATTTGTTTATTTTAGAATTACATAAAGTTATAAGATTTATTAAATTAATAATCTATTTCTAAATATATTTGTTTTATGAAGAAGTATAGGTATTTAATAATTTTTCTTTTTTCCATTTTCATTTTTTTATGTATGTTTTTTTTAATTACTGATTTTGTTCTAAAAAAACATACGAATCATAATCAACTGATTGAAGTACCTAACCTTCTTGATAAAACTTTTCAAGAGGTTCATAATATTATCTCTGATTTGGGTTTAAATTATGTTGTTTTAGGTGGTAAAATTCGAGATTACAATCCAAAATTTAAAATTAACTCAGTTACAAGTCAAAACCCTCTTCCTTACACCAATGTTAAAGTAGGTAGGTCAATTTATATTACAATTAATGCTGATAAGATTCCAAAAACAACTTTTCCTAAAATAATTGATCAGCCATATAGATATGCTAAAAATATACTGGAAAGTAATAACTTAAAAGTTGGAGATATTTTCTATAAAAGCGATATAGCTCAAAATGTAATAGTAGAGGCAAATTATAATAATTTTAAAATTAGAAAATCAGATAGCGTTCCTATTTTTTCTAGTATTGATCTTTATGTTGGTACTGGTTTACCAAAAAATCAATTTGAATATAAAATTCCAAATTTAAAAGGTTATCATCTTGATAAAGCAGTAAATATTTTAAAAAACAATTTTTTAAACCTCGGAGCTATTTATACTGATGAATCTTTAATAGACAGTTTATCTTTGTTTGTTTTTAAGCAGAGTTTGCCACCTAGAGATAAACCAAAAAAAATTTACTTTTCTAAATTTTCAAAAGCGCCAACTATTGACTTATGGTTAACTAGTGATTCAAGTAAACTAATTGAACAATAATGCAAAAAAATACTTTAGATGAAGAATTAATAGAACATCACAGCTTTTTAGTTGAAAAGGGGCATGAAGTCATTAGGTTAGATAAATTTCTTATGTTGAGACTTGCTAATAAATCAAGGAATAGAATACAAAATTGTATTTTAAATGGTAATGTATTTTGTAATAATATTAAACAAATTAAATCTAATTATAAAGTTAAACCAAATGATAAAATCAGTATAAGGTTTGAATATGAGCCTCTAGATAAAAGTATTATTCCAGAGAATATACCACTTGATATTGTATATGATGATAATCAAATTATTGTGGTAAATAAAAAACCTGGTATGGTTGTTCATCCTAGTTTTGGTCATTACTCGGGAACTTTAGTTCATGCATTACTATATTGGTATAAGGAACTAAATAAACTTGAAAATCAAGAAAGACCTGGTTTGGTTCATAGAATTGATAAAAACACTAGCGGCTTGTTAGTTGTAGCTAGAGATTCTGATAGTCTAACAAATTTGTCATCTCAATTCTATGATCATTCAATTGACAGAAAATATGTTGCATTAGTTTGGGGGGTACTAAAAGAAGATAAAGGTACAATTGAAGGAAATATAGGTCGAAATATAAAAAATAGAAAAATCATGGATGTTTTTCCAAATAATGATTATGGGAAACAATCAGTCACTCATTACAGAGTTATTGAAAGATTTAGTTACGTAACTCTTGTGGAATGTCAACTTGAGACAGGAAGGACCCATCAAATAAGAGTGCATATGAAATATATAGGTCATCCTTTATTTAACGATAATGAATACGGGGGAGATAAGATACTAAAAGGAACTAGATTTACTAAGTATACACAATTCATTAAAAATTGTTTTAAATTACTTCCTAGACAAGCATTGCATGCTAAATCATTAGGCTTTTTACATCCAAAAACTGGCAAGAAAATGTATTTTGAATCTGAACTACCTAAAAATTTTCAAGATTTAATAAATAAATGGAGGATTTATTCTAATTCTAATTTATTTACAGATTAGTCTGTTAACACTAACAATTGGGATTTCTTTGTTAGGAAAAAGGTGTTCGTGTTTTTTATCAGGTACTAAACCGGCTCTTTTTGCTTCAAATAAGAAATTCTCATATTCAATTATGTATTGATCGGAATATCCGTGAGTTGCATCATAGGCAGTCATAGAGTTTTTCCCTAAACTAGTTTTAGTTTTATTAGGGTCAATAGAGTGAAGTTCAACTATTAATAAACCATATTTTTTTAAATAAGGTTTCCAATTTGAAAAATGTTCATAAAGATTTTGGCATAAATCTTCATTTTTTATTCGTTTTCCTCTAAAAGCAAAACTGCATTTAGAATTAGATTTATGAGAATTATTTTTAATAGGTTCTTTATAAATTCTATTGTGGTCTAAAAATGATCTTACATTTAACAAGTCTTCTAAGTTGATATTATATTCTTTTTTAATTTTTAGAGCTAGTTCAGTAGGATTTCCAATATCTCCAAATGCTGTATTAGCCCAAATATCAGCATTTTTAATATTTTCCTTAGTAACCTCTAGAGCCTTGTAATTAAAATCACTACCAATAATAGTAAGAGGGTGGTCATTTAAAATTTTTCCTCTTTCAGTTTTATAATATATTAAATCAAATATGTGTTCAATTAATGAACCATCTCCGCAACCAATATCTATGAATCCTTTAGGTTGTTGGTCAATGGGTAGATTAAATAAATTTATTATGATTTCATCTACTTTTTTAAAATATAATTTATGTGCTCCACCACTTCCCCATACGTTCATTTTTCTATCAACATGAATTTCAGCCGAATTTTCTTCTCTTTCCCAAAGAATAAAAGGGTTGTCAAAGATTAATTCATTTAATTTTCTAAATGTAGGTAAGTAAGAAACCGTTACTCCATAAGCAGAGGCTCTTTTAAATAAAAATTTTCCAAGCTCTGTTACTGAGTTGTTTTGAATTTTAATAATGTTTAAATAAATGAATAATTTTTTTAAAATTTGTTTCCATCGATTATTTATATTGAATTTATCATAAGAATTTAGGTTCAAGTAATTTTTTCTAGATAAATTAACAAGTATAGGTCCTAAAATTACTCCATCAATATGATTAACTAAATTAATACTTTCGTCATTTAATTTTATTAAATCTTTTCGATTATTTAAATAATCATCAATCATTTTTTGCAGTTGAACCTCATCTTCAGTCATTTTATTTTCTTTGAATTCTAAAATAATATCATAATCAAAATCATTTTCAAAGAATAGATTAATTTGTTTATAAATATTAAAGATTTCAATTAAATCAACAGAGCTATTTTTTTTAAATAAAATATCATTATCTTCAAAATATTGAGTTAGCCAACCTTGACAACAAAGTAATCTTAGAGCTATATTTAAATATCCTTCGTTTGCATTGTATTTTTTTGATAGAAGAGAAAGACTAATTTTTTCATCCTTAAATTCATTTAATATTTTTTTTTTACCAAGTGCTAAAACTGTAGGGATTATAGCAATTCCATCTAAATGATAGAATATATACGATCTCAATTTTTTTTTATTTGTATTCATTATTTAAATATGGTAGCAAATCTAATATTTTCACTAATTTTATCAAATGAAAAACACATTATATATATTATTTTTTTTATTATTTATTTCGTGTGAAAGCGATTTAAACAATTATACTGCATGTGATTTTCCTCAACAATTAAGTTGTTGTGGTGGGGCAGAATTTTCAGTCCTATCATTTAACAGGCTAGAATCAACTTCGTTAAATAGTACATTAAGACTTATTCAAGATTTGAGTCCTGATGTTGTTGGTTTACAAGAATCTTATGGAATTGGTTTGGACATTGCTACAAGTTTAGGTTACTGCTATTATGGTAATAATGACTCTAGTTTAGCATTTTTATCCAAATTTGAAATGGAATTTATTGATGATAATTATGTAAGAATCCACCTTAATGATGATCAAGTCATCAATTTTTTTAATATTCACTTTACTGCTTTTCCTTACCAACCATACCAAATTAGAGATGGGGAACTAAATACGGTCTGGGAAATAGAACATGAGGCTGAAGAAACTAGAAGAGAAGAATTTCAAGATTTACTTGGAAATTTACATTCCTTAATTAAAGACGAAGAAATAATCTTGGTTGGAGATTTTAATGAACCATCTCACCTAGATTGGAATATAGAAGCTGCAAATCAAGGATTAAATTTCGGGTATGAAATAAATTGGCCTATTTCAAGTAATTTAGAGTCCATAGGGATGATTGATTCATACAGACAAAAACATCCAAACTCTATCACTCATCCAGGCTTTACATGGACTCCTTTTCAATCGGAAAATGAAGTTCATGATAGAATTGATTTTGTTTATTATTCTGGGAGGCTTGATTTAAATGAAGTATCTCTTGTTGGACCTGATTATCTGTCTGATATCGTAATTGATTATTATGAGTCAGATCACCGAGCTGTATTTGCTAAATTTACTATCCAGTAACTTTTTTTTTATTTCTTCTACATCTCTCGCTACAATATTTAACATCATTCCAGTTTCTTTTCCATTTTTTTCTCCAATTAAATGGCAACTCACAGACAATACAAATTTTAAATTCTAAGTTCTTTTTCAAATTTTTATTTATTGTAAAAGTTGCTCATAACTAAAGCATGGGGAAGTGTAATAACTGAGACTATTATTAAAATAACCATAGGAAGTGAAATATTTATGACGTTATTTAAAGATGCATAACAAATTATAAACGTAAAAAAATAAGCAGCAATAGAGTGGGGGATAAGTAGTTTAATGAAATTAAAAATATTTTTTATTTTTTTTATTTTTTTTAAGTATTTGTATTCATGGAAAAGTGATCTAAATGAGTGGATAAAGACAAAGTACAGTGTAAATCCAATTATTATAGGGAATAAGTAAAATGTAACGAATATTAAAAAGTATTGAAAAATTTCAGAAAACATATCCTCAGTAGTAATATATTTTTTGTAAACTAAAAAAAGCAACATTAAAACTGTCAAAATTAAACTAACGTAGAATAAATTTGAAATAATTTTGTCACTGTAAATACTAGAAAATTGTTTAGTATCAAAAAAAAATTCACTTGTTAATATAAGTTCAGAACTGTTTAAAAAAAGTAAACTAGTCATTAAGAATAATCCCCATATAATAAAAACAAAGTTTTTCGCTTTAAATTTTAATTTATAGTCTGAAAAATGTGATTCTCCAAAATGATAGGCTGAGATTATTAAAAAAAATATGAATGAATAATATGGCCACCATATCCATGCGATTAAATAAATAAAAGCGATAAATAAATAAATGGTATAAAATGAAAATACTGATATTTTGTTTTTTGAAAGAAATAAAATATTATCAAGGGAACCATGCGGGATACCAAACAAAATTATAAGAGAACTACTAATTAAAATTTGATTTTGAAAATTAATATCACCAAATCCAGCATAAATATTAAATATGATAAAAATAGATATTAAATAAAGAAATGAAAAAACGTTCATAAAAAAAAAAGTGGGGCGATTAACGCCCCACTATTCACAAAATTAATATTAATTAAGCTTTCTTTGCTGATTCAGTAATAGCAATATTGTATACTACTAAACCAAAACCAATTTTGTTGATAGCATCAGCTATGTTGTAAAAAAGATCAACGTTTTCTGATCCCCAACCTAAAGCTGTGTTTAACCAACCACCATCCATGCACATATATCCAATTGGATAGATAGCCCAACCAACTAAAACAAACCAAGCTAGTGTTCTAACACCACATTTGATGTTTTCAGAAGCATTTTCAGCTAATTTTGCAACTTCACCAAACCAAGCAGTATATAAAATATATACATAACCGATAGTTGAGATTACTCCCCATTTTACAGAGTGAGCAGTACTTCCATCTACGTTAAATGCTTCTCCAATATATCCAGCAACAAGCATCCAAAGTGAAGCTCCAATTAATTTGTAAAGTAAACTTCTTTTTGCACCAGCAAGTACCGTTAGTAGATAAAATTCTACACACATTAATGGCACAGTTAAAATCCAATCAACATATCTAAAGAATGTTGGGTTTTCACCTGTTGCAAGGTAGTAGTCTCTCATGTAGAAATAATGTACAGCAGCTATACCTGTAATAAGAGCAGATATTAACAGAGACTTTCTCCATTTAGTGCTAACAGAATTCATTTCAAAGAAAAAGAATACAGAGGCTGCAAACATAGCCATGTATCCAATAAAGAATGTGAATCCTACGTAGTCATTAGGTGCCATGACCTCAATAGCCATAAGATTACTAATAAATTCTAAATTCATATTATAATTTTTTGATTAAACTTCGTAAATGTATAATTATTTTGGCTAATAATTATACAAAAATCAAAAAAAAATAAATTTTTAATAAAATTTTATACTTTTTCAGATAAAAATTCTGTGGAAAAAAATTATAAAATTTATTTTCCAATGCAAAAATCTTTAAAAATTGAGTCCAAAAGGTCTTCATTAGTGATTTCACCAGTTATTTCTCCTAAACTATTTAATGCTGTTTTTATATCTATGGATAATAATTCTCCAGAAATTTTAGATTGAATCCCAGTCTTTATTAATCTTATACTCTCTAAAGTATTAATTAAAGCTTCGTAATGTCTCTGATTTGTGATTACAAATTCATGATTCAAGTTTTTCCATTTTTTAGTTTTATGTAAAATAGAATTTAAAATTTCATCAATTCCAATATTATTTAGTAAAGAGCAATAAATTATTTCACCTTCAAATTCTATAATTTCATTTTTGTTTAAATCAGTTTTATTTCCAACTAATATAACTTCTATGTTTTTTGTTTTTATAGACTCTAGGTTATCGATAATTTGAGTTTTGTTAAAATCGTTTATATCAAATAAATAAATTATTATTGCTGCTTCATTTATTTTTTCATGAGTCTTTTGAATTCCAATCTTTTCAATTTCATTATTTGTTTTTCTTAATCCTGCAGTATCAATAAAACGAAACTCAAATCCTTCAATATTAAAAGTTTCTTCAATAATATCTCTAGTTGTACCTTTGATATCAGATACTATAGCTTTTTCTTCATTCAAGATTTTATTTAATAAAGTTGATTTTCCAGAATTAGGTGGTCCTACTATTGTAATTGGTATGCCATTTTTTATTGCATTACCATATTTAAAGGATTTTATAAGAGGGTCAATTTTTGTAATTATATCGGACAATAAATTTATCAATTCCTTTCTATCAGCAAATTCTACATCCTCGGTACTAAAATCTAATTCTAGTTCTATTAAAGCTCCAAACTTAATTAATTTTTTTCTTAGTAATTGAATATTTTCTGAGTACCCTCCCCTCATCTGTTTCATTGCAAGTTCATGGCTTTTTGAATTTTTGGCTCCAATTAAATTTGCAACAGATTCTGCTTGAGAAAGATCTAGCTTTCCATTTAAAAATGCCCTAAGGGTGAACTCACCTCTTTTTGCTAATGAACAACCTTTATTAATTAATAGCTCAATAATTGATTTTTGTATATATTCAGACCCATGACATGAGATTTCAATCATATCTTCACCAGTATAGGATTTAGGTGCTTTGAAGTAAGTAAGAATAACTTCATCTATTATTTGATTTAAATCTTTTATTTTTCCATAGTATGCTATGTTTGGTTTTAATTCCTTTGTTTTAATAACTCTTTTTGAAAAAAATATTTTTTTACAAATATTTAAAGCTTGAGCACCAGATACTCTAATTAATGCAATTGCACTTTCTCCGTGACCGGTAGAGACAGAACATATTGTATTTTCTTGTAATTTATTCACTTTTATAAATAATCATAACAAAAATACTCATTTTAAGAATATATATTTTCTAAGTTTGTCGTAGAATTAATAAAAAATTTAACTTTATATATCATTAAACTAATACAATATGAGTATTCTTATTAATAAAAAATCAAAAATTTTAGTTCAAGGAATTACTGGAAAAGAAGGAACTTTTCATACTCAACAAATGATTGATTATGGAACAAATATTGTTGCAGGTGTAACTCCGGGAAAAGGGGGTCAAAATCATCTTGGTAAACCTGTCTTCAATAAAGTTTCAGAAGCTATGAACGAACTAGGTGCAAATGTCTCAGTAATTTTTGTTCCTCCTAAATTTGCTAGTTCTGCTATAATTGAATCAATTGATTCTGGAATTGATATTATTATTTGCATTACTGAAGGTATTCCAGTAAAAGATATGACAATAGTCAAAAAAAAATTATCTAATAGTAATTCAATTTTAGTTGGTCCAAATTGTCCGGGGGTAATTAGCCCTGGTATAGGTAAAGTTGGTATAATGCCTGGCTTTATACATTCTCCTGGAAGTGTTGGTGTAATTTCTAGGTCAGGAACCCTTACTTATGAGGCTGTTGACCAATTAACAAAAGTTGGACTAGGTCAATCAACTTGTATTGGAATTGGTGGGGATCCAATTATTGGAACAAGTATGTGTGATGCAATAAAAATGTTTATGAAAGATAATGACACCTCAGCTATTATAATGATTGGTGAAATTGGTGGTGAAATGGAGACTGAAGCGTCTAGATGGATAAAAGATAATGGAACTAAACCTGTTATTGGATTTATTGCAGGAAAAACAGCTCCTGAGGGTAGAACAATGGGGCATGCAGGTGCTATTATAGGAGGAGAAAGCGAAACTGCAGCTATGAAAATGAGTATAATGAAAGAGTGTGGTATTCATGTTGTGGACTCACCTGCGGATATAGGAAAAGTTACTTTTGATGTATTAAACTAATAAAAATGAAATTATTAAAAGATAAAGTTACAATTATAACTGGGGGCTCAAGAGGTATAGGTAAGTCCATATGTTTTAAGTTTGCTGAACATGGCTCTGATATTATTTTTACATACAGATCATCAAAAGAAAAAGCTGAAATATTAAAAAATGAATTAAAATCTTTTGGTGTTAATGTAGAAGCAGTGATGTCTGATGCCAGTGATCTTGCATCAGCCCAAACTTTAATTGAAACCGTAGAAAAGAAATTCTCTAGAATTGATATATTAGTCAATAATGCGGGAATAACTAAAGATAATTTACTTATGAGAATGAGTGAGGATGATTTTGATAAAGTTATTGCGGTTAATATGAAATCAGTATTTAATATGACTAAATCTGTTCAAAGAACAATGTTGAAACAAAAATCAGGTTCAATTATTAATTTAAGTTCTATTGTAGGAATTAGAGGAAATGCTGGGCAGTCAAACTATTCTGCATCTAAGGCTGGAATAATTGGTTTTACAAAATCTATTGCTTTAGAGCTAGGTTCAAGAAATATCAGATGTAATGCAATTGCACCTGGCTTTATTAAAACAGAAATGACGGATAGTTTAGATGATAAAATTATTCAAAATTGGACTAATTCTGTCCCTTTAAAAAGAGTAGGGAGTGGATCTGATGTTTCAAATACTTGTTTGTTTTTAGCCTCGGATTTATCTTCTTATATTTCAGGCCAAGTTATAAATGTATGTGGGGGTTTATTAACATAAGTATATGATCTCTGTTCCCTTTTCATCATTAATTTTAATAGCAACTATCTCTTTTTTTTTAAGTTTTTTTCTATACTTTTTTAAAGAAAAAAAATATAATGACATTTCATTCAATAGTAAGTTGTTTTTATTTTTATTTCGTTTTATTTCCTTTTTTTTAATTTTATTATTTACCCTCAATCCTTATATAGAAAGTAAAGTACAAATAACTGAGAAACCAACTTTAGTTATATTTCAAGATAATAGTATGTCAATATCCTCTAATAAAGACTCTTTATTTTATAAAAATGACTACATAGAATTAATTGAAAGTTTTAAATCAAAAATTGAAAATAAATATAATGTTGAGTTTTTATTATTTGGTGACAAAATTAGAAGAGATTCTATTTCATTTACTGATAAATTTTCTGATATTGGTTCAATCTTTGATTACTCTGAAGATGTTTTTTCTAATATTAATATTGGTTCATATATTTTACTTTCAGATGGAATTTATAACAGAGGACAAAACCCGGAATATTCAGGTAAAATATTAAATGCCCCATTACACATTGTTGCTTTGGGTGACACAAATAAAGTAAAAGATGTTTTGATTCATTCAGTTAATAATAATAATATTGGATTTCCAGGTAATGAGTTACCAGTTGAAATTAATTTGAAGGCATATAATCTAAAAGACGAAAAAGTTAATCTAACTGTCAAAGCAAAGAATAGTATTGTCTTTCAAAAAGTAATTGAAATAGAAGAGGAAGATTTTATTAAAAGTGTTTTTTTTTATGTTAAGTCTTTTAAACCCGGTTTAAATAAATTTGATATTTCAATTTCTCCTAATTCTTTTAGATCAGAAAATAATACAGATAATAACTATTCATCTTTTTACATTGATATAGTTGATAATGAAAAAAATATATTAATGTTATATGACTTTCCTCATCCTGATATTTCTGCTTTAAAATCTGCAATTCAACTAGATAAACAGTACAATATTTCTGTTCATAGGATTGCTGATTTTAAAAAAAATATTTATGATTTTGATTTAGTTATTCTTTATCAATGCGACTTGAATTACGATATAATTAGCAAATTAAATAAAAAAAATATTCCTATTTGGTATATTATTGGAAGTGAGTCAAATCTATCTAAACTGAATGAGTTGCAAAAAACAATTTATTTTAAAGATTCAAGTAATGAGTTTAAAGATATTTACGTCAATTATGACGATTCTTTTCAAAAATTTAAATTAGATGATAATGTTATTGAGATGATTAATAATTCTCCTCCTTTATTGTCTACAGAAATTTTTGAAATTAAATCAGATATAAAAGTTTTAATTAGTAAAAAGAACCAAAATAATGAAAGAATAAACCCGATTTTGTTTTTTTCTAAAAACAATCAGGATTGTTTTTTTATTTCTGAAGGAATTTGGAGATGGAAGCTGAGTAATTTTTTAAAAAATTCAAATCATGAAAACTTCAATTCTATAATAATTCAAATTGTTAAAAATTTATTAGTCAATAAAAATAAAGAAAGACTTAAATTTAATAATAAGACCTCATATGAATTTGGTGAATCAATAATTATTAATGCTCAATTTTATAACGAAAATTTAGAGTTTATTTCAAATAATGAAATTGAATTTGTTCTAAAAGATGATGATGGTAATAAATTTAACTATTCATTTTTAACACTCGGGGAGAATTATTATTTAAATCTCGGTGAATTGAACCCGGGAAATTATAACTTTGCCATTTCAACGCAATATGATAATAGAAATTTTATTAAAAAAGGAAGTTTTGTTGTGGAAAACTCATTTATTGAAAATAAAATAACTTTAGCAAACCATGAACTATTATACAATATTGCATTACAAAATAATGGTCTGTTTTTTCAATTAAGTGACTTAAAAAATATTGAAAATGAGTTATTAGAATCTGGGTATTTAAAACCAATAATTCACAACGAAAATGAAAGGAGTCCTCTAATTAACTCAATTATTCCGTTGATTCTTATATTGTTTTTTCTTTTTTCCGAATGGTTTTTTAGAAAAAGGTTTATTGGTTATTAATTATTTAATTGTTTTTTTATATTAGATAAAAATTATTGAAAAACTTAAGCAATGAGAAACAATCAACCTGAAATAAATACAAAAAAAGCTACTTTTTTATTAACTATAGGATTTTTAGGAATTTTCATAGTATTATTTTCAAGTAGACTATTTTACACTATTCCTCAAGGATTTGAGGGTTATATATTTTATACTTTTGGAAATGGTCTTGATAAAGAAAATGTTAAAGGCCAAGGATTTCATTTGAAATTTCCTTGGGACAATTTAATAAAATACGACGTCAGAATCCAAGAAAATATGAGTACAATGGAAGTTCTTGCAGAAAATGGTTTAACAATTGCCATGGAACTTTCATACAGATATAATCCTGTACCTGGAAAAGCTGGATTTATTGAAGAGAGTATTGGTTCTAACTATCATGATAAAATTATAATACCTGAAATCAGATCTGTTTCAAGAGAAGTAATTGGAGAGTACCTACCAGAAGAACTGTATTCTACAAAAAGAGAAACAATTGAGGACGAAATCTTTGAAAAAACTTTTACATCTCTTGAGAAGAAGAATATCAATTTAGATGCAGTTTTAATTAGAGACGTCACACTTCCTCAAACATTACAAGATGCTATTGAAAAAAAATTAAAACAAGAACAAGAAGCATTAGAATATGATTTTAAAATTGAAAAAGCTGAAAAAGAGGCAAAAAGACTTGAAATTGAAGCAAAAGGAAAAGCTACTGCTAATGATATTTTAGATAGAAGTTTAACTATCAATGTATTAAAAGATAAGGGAATTGAAGCTACATTAAAATTATCTGAGTCACCTAACTCAAAAGTAGTTGTTGTGGGTTCAGGTGATGACGGTTTGCCATTAATTTTAGGAAATAATTAATAAGTATTTTTTTTATTTAATATTTCTTTAATTAATTTAAGATTATCTCTGTAGATTGTTGCATCTGCAAAATTTAAAGCTTTTGCTGCCTTCTCCATTAAATTTTTATTGGATTTCATAAGTTTTTTTAGTTCAATTTCCTTTAGGTCCATTAATTTATCTTTTGAGATTTTTTTTGAGTTTGTATTTTCCTCAATGTTTTTTTTCTTGAACTCTGATTTTCTTTTGCTTATAATCGATCTAGGAGTTATTTTGTTTTTTTTGTTGTATAATTTTTGGGCTTTTCTTTTTCTATCAGTTTCAATAATTGTTTTCTTTATAGAGTCAGTCATTTCATCTGCATATAGAATAGCCTTTCCATTCACATTTCTTGCTGCTCTACCTATAATTTGAATTAGTGATTTTTTAGATCTCAAAAACCCCTCTTTATCTGCGTCAATAATCGCTACTAAAGATACTTCAGGAAAATCTAAACCCTCTCTCAAAAGATTAACACCAACTAAAACATCAAAATTACCAACTCGAAGATTTTCCATAATTTCAATTCGTTCAATTGTATCAACTTCAGAGTGAATATATGAGCATTTAATTCCAACATCAATTAAATATTCACTTAATCGTTCCGCCATTTTTTTGGTTAACGTAGTAACTAAAACTCTTTCGTTATTTTTAATTATTTGATGAATTTCATTCAACAGGTCGTCAATTTGATTTTTTGATTTTCTAATTTCAATTTTAGGTTCTAAAATCCCATTGGGCCTAATTAATTGTTCAATTACGACCCCACCACATTTTTCCATTTCATAGTCTGAAGGAGTAGCGCTTAAATAAATAGTTTGTGGAGTTATTTCTTCAAATTCCTCAAAATTTAAAGGTCTATTATCTAAGGCAGATGGAAGTCTGAATCCATAGTCAACAAGATTTTTTTTTCTAGCTTTATCTCCTCCATACATTCCTTTAACTTGAGGAATCGTTACGTGACTTTCATCAATCACAAACAAAAAATCTTCGGGAAAATAATCAAATAAACAAAATGGTCTTTCTCCAACTAATCTTTTATCAAAATACCTTGAATAATTTTCGATACCCGGACAATATCCTAATTCTTTAATCATTTCAATGTCTAGTTCTGTTCTTTTTTCAATTCTTTCTGCTTCTTCTATTTGATTATTTTCAACGAAGTATTTTTTCTGAGAGTTTAAATCATTATATATATTTTCTATAATTTCATCATTACTACTTGATACAAAAATACTATTTGGGTATATCAGTAATTTATGTATAAAAGTAGATTTATTATTACTGATATCTATTTCTTCTATTTCGTCAATTTCTTCCCCCCAAAAATTAATTTTAAATTTTTTTTCTATGTACGAAGGTAAAATTTCTACAGAGTCTCCTATTATTTTAAAAGTTCCTGGCTCTAAATCATGTTTTACTCTGTTATACATCCCTGAAATCAAATGACTAATTAATTTTTTTCTTTCAATATTTTGATTTTTTTCAATTAATATTGTTTTTTCTTTAAATAACTTGGGATTACCTAGACCGTAAATACATGAAACTGATGAGACAACAATTATATCTTTTTTGCCAGATAGTAATGTTGATGTAGCTCTCAGTCTCATCTTTTCTATTTCTTTATTAACAGATAAATCTTTTTCGATGTATTTTCCCGTAACTGGCAAGTATGCTTCTGGTTGATAATAGTCATAATATGATACAAAATACTCAACATTATTCTCTGGAAAAAAGTCTTTAAATTCTGAATACAATTGAGCAGCCAGAGTTTTATTATGACATAAAATTAAAGTAGGCTTTTGAGTATTTTCAATAACATTAGCAATTGTAAATGTTTTTCCGGAACCGGTTACACCAAGTAAGCACTGATTTTTTTCTCCGTTTTTAACGCCATTAGATAAATTTTTAATTGCTGCAGGTTGATCTCCTGTTGGATAAAATGGCGCATTTAATTTAAACTTCATTATTTTTTTTTAGTTCCTTAAACCATATATTAAATGATAATTCTGCTTGTAACTTTAACATTAATTCACCGTTCATTGTTTTTGCTCCCATTTTTTTTCCTTTTTTCAAAAATAAAGTTTCCTTTGGGTTATAAGCAACATCAAACATATAATTCTTTTCATTGAGTAGCTTATAATTAATTTTAGGTGCTTTATCAGAGTATTTACCACCTCCAAGTATCGTAGTATTAATTATCAATTTATGTGTTTGTAAATATTTTTCACAATTATTATATGATATTATTTCGTTCTCATTTGTATTTCTTGATACTGTAATAAATTCAATATTTTTTTTTCTTAAAACGTATTTGATTGATTTAGAAACACCTCCATTTCCTAATACTATACCTTTGATTTTTGATTGAGGAAGAAATAGATCTAGAGATTTTTCAAATCCATGAACATCTGTGTTAAATCCAGTTAACTTGTTATTTTTCTTATTAAAAAAAATGGTGTTAACAGATTCCGTATGTTTAGAAATATCGTCTATTTGATCTAAATATTGAATAATAGATTCTTTAAATGGAGAAGTAACATTTAGCCCAATAATATTTTTTTTTTTTAATACTGAACCAAAGTCATTTAAAGATTCTAATTCATACAATTCATATTTAAAATTATTTAAATTTTCTTTTTTGAATTTTAATTTAAAATACTTCTTAGAAAAAGAATATTTTAAGTTTTTTCCAATTAATCCAAGATTAAACATTTTTTTTTCTACTGATGAAATTGATTGAAAATAATGATAAAAATCCGGCAATCATTAAAAATATTAGATGAAAGTAGTTATTAAAATAATTCATAATATTTCCACTATTATTAATTTCATTAATTATTGGGCTAATAATTTCTAAATAAGCGGTTGTTTCCTCAGATCTAACAGGCCATATAAAAATTAGAGATCCAAGAATAAACCCGGCAATAATTGATAAAGTTTCATTTCTATATTTTTTGAATAGCCATGATATGATTTTTGCAAGAGATATCATACCAAATGCCATACCCAATATAAATACTATTAGATATATAAATGAATTAATATCTTCATGAAATTTATTGATACTATCTTTAACAAGAAGATTATAATTTCCTAGAATTAAAAGTAGATAAGAACCTGATAATCCAGGTACAACCATTCCCGTAATTCCAATTACCCCACAAAAAAATATAAATATTATATTGTTATTTTCTTGTTGAATTCCAGGAGTTATTGCTATGGATACTGCAATGGATATGCCAGCAATAAAATAAAATAAATATGAATATCTAAACTTTGGAATCATATTAATGATAATAGGGACGGAACATAATATCAATCCAAAAAAATAAGATAATGTATACTCTTTATTTTTTCCCAGTAAATCAAAATACTCCAAGGCATTAGCAAATAATAAAGCGCTTGAAATTATACCTATAGTAATAGGAATTAGAAAATTAAGCGACAAATCGTTATAAATTTTTTTGAAATTTAAATTATATAAACTTAATAAAGTATCTTTTTTTACAGCTGAAATAGTATTAATTAATTTTTCGTAAATACCTAATATTAATGCTATTGTAGCTCCAGAAAGGCCAGGGATTACATTTGCCACTCCAATTAAAAGTCCAAAAAATATATTTTTTAAAAAAAACACTATATCATTTAATTTTTTCTAAGTATGATTGATACCCACCAGATAGGTTAGAGACATTATTCATTGAGTATTTTTTTCTTAAAATATGAACAACTGCAGCCCCTCTTCTTCCACTGTTACAATATATAACAACAGGCTTAATTTTATCAATTAGGTCAATTGAATCTAAAATTTGATCCATAGGAATGTTTAATTTTGAAATGCACCCATCATCAAACTCATATTTTTCTCTAATATCAATAACTTGGATGTTATTCCTATTTAATTTTAAAAAATTATCAATATCAATTTCTCTCATAACTATTTACTTAATAAATTGATGAAAAGTATCTCCTCTTAATCCTAACCTTAAGCATTCTAAGGGAATAACAGATTTAGGGTCTATATTTCCTAAGTTAACATTTGCACCCATTAATTTAATAAACCAAACCTGTTGATCTTTTTTTGGAGCTTCCCATAATATTTTTTCATTTGGTATTTTTGATAAAATTTCTTCAATTAAGTCTGATCTAATTTCACCGTCCTTTCTAAAAACACCAACTGTTCCACTTTCTCGAGCTTCTGCAATTACCTTCCATGAGCCTGCATCTAATTCTTGTTTCATTAACTTTATCCATTTAGAGGGAGCTAAAATACGATTTGATTTTTTGTATCCAACTTCAGAAAAAACCGTAAATTTTTTGGATAAATTAGAAATATATTCACATTTTATTTTATGATTTAGATCAATAGATCCATCAGAAACTTCAATAGTATTTAAGTTTAGCTCTTCAACAAAGTTTATATAATCATCAAACATATTACGAATTATAAAGGCTTCAAATAATGTTCCTCCTACATGGACCTTGATGTTGTTTTTTTGGTATAATTGAATTTTCTTTTTTATATTTTTTGAAATTATTGCGGTTCCGAATCCAAGTTTAATAATATCGATGTAATCAGAGCTAGAATAAACTAAGTCCTCTGCTTCCCTAATACTCAAGCCTTTATCCATAACCATAGTTAAACCAATATCTCTTGTTTTTTTTGTTCGATTAGGTATTTTATCTAATGTATAATTCATTTTTTTATAAACAAATACTTTTTTTAAAAATACAAAATACTTAATGACTAATTTAAATCATAAATAAAAAGTTATTTACATTTGTAATATTTCAATAAAATTTAATAATGGTATTAATTAAATCTGTTTCAGGAATTAGAGGAACAATAAATAAAACTTCTGAGGAAAATTTAAATCCCTTCAATGTCCTTAAATTCATTACTATTTATGCTTTTTATTTAAAAAATATTAGTACCGACCCATCTGTTATTTTAGGTAGAGATGGAAGAGTTTCTGGGCCACACATTTCGAAGATTATTTCGATTAGATTAAATGAAATGGGAATAAACGTTATTAATATTGGTTTAACAGCTACCCCAACATTAGGTTTATATGTTTCTTTTAAAAAAGCAACAGGTGGTATTATGATTTCAGCAAGTCATAATAACATTGAATGGAATGCATTAAAGTTTTTTAATAATAAAGGGGAGTTTTTAACTAAAGAAGAAAGTGATAATATAATAAATTCTAAAATTGATTTGAAAAATTATAGTATTGTAAATAAATCAGTGGCGATTAAATTAGCTAATGATGCAGTTAATTTTCATATCAATTCAATTCTTGAACTTAAAGAGGTCACAGTTGAGAAAATAAAAAGAAAAAAAATAAAAGTAGTTTTAGATGGTATTAATTCTTCTGGAGGCCATATAATCCCAAAATTACTTAAGGTATTAAACGTATCTGTTGTTAAAATAAATTGTGTACCAAATGGTATTTTTGATCATAATCCAGAGCCATCCCCTGAAAACTTATTTAAATTATCTCGTGCTGTTATCTCTGAAAATGCTGACTTTGGAATTGCAATTGATCCAGATGTTGATAGATTAGTTTTTGTTTGTGAAGATGGAAGTTTTTTTGGTGAAGAAAATACAATTATAGCTATTGGTAATTATGTTTTATCAAAGTTAAAGGGTAGTACTGTATCCAATCTATCTTCATCAAATGGTTTACGAGATATAACATTAAAAAGGAATTTGAAGCATTATTATTCACCTGTTGGAGAAAGTAATGTGATAAAAGTAATGAAAGAAAAACAATCAATATTTGGTGGTGAAGGGAGTGGGGGTGTAATATTTCCTAAGTTACATTTTGGGAGAGATGCATTAGTTGGAATTGCTTTATTCTTGTCTTACTTTTCAGAACTCAATTTATCATGTAAAGAAATAAAAAATAAGTTACCTAGCTATTTTATGTTCAAAGACAAAATTACTTTGCCAAACAAATTTAATTTTAATAAATTAATTGATTTAGTCAAGTCTGATTTAAAGAATAATAATGATGTTGACTTTATTTTTTTGGATGGTATGAGAGTTAATTATAGTTGTGGAAGTTGGATACATATAAGAAAATCCAATACTGAACCAATAATTAGATTTATAATTGAGTCAAAATCAAAGAAAAAAATAGAAGAATTAAAAGATTTTATTAATCTTTATATTAAAAAATTATTGTGATAGAAAAAGTATATTTAGATAATGCAGCGACAACAAGAGTTGACCCAAACGTGGTTGTGGTTATGACTGATTGTTTAAGAAAAAATTATGGTAATCCATCATCAATTCATTCATTTGGAAGAAAAAGTAGATCACTAATTGAAAGTTCAAGAAGGAAGATTGCAAAATTAATTAATGCTTCACCAAGCGAAATATATTTTACTTCAGGCGGAACTGAAGCTGATAATATGGCCATTAGAGGTGCTGTTAGAGATGCTGGTGTAAAAAATATAATTACTTCTAAAATAGAGCATCCTGCAGTATTAAACACTGTTAAAAATTTAGAAAAACAAAAAAAAATTAGTCTTCATTTCGTTAATTTAAATGAAGTGGGTGAAATTGATATTTCTCATTTAAAAAATTTACTTGAAGAAAATAAAAATTGTTTGGTAAGTTTAATGCATGCAAATAATGAAATTGGTAATTTATTACCTATTGATGAAGTTTCTAAATTATGTTCTAAGTATGGTGCTTTATTTCACAGTGACACAGTCCAAACTATTGCTCATCTTCCAATTGATGTTAAAAAGAACCCTGTTGATTTTTTAGTTTGTTCAGCTCATAAGTTTCATGGACCTAAGGGGGTTGGGTTTTTATACGTTAATAATAAAATTAACATAACTCCTCTTATTCACGGCGGAAGTCAGGAGAAAAATATGAGAGGAGGAACAGAATATGTGTATGGAATTGTTGGTTTATCAAAAGCAATGGAAATTGCTTTTTCTAAAATGTCATTGCATCATGAGCATATTTTAAAATTAAAAAAACACATGATTAATAGACTAAATGAACTAATTCCAGAAATATCTTTTAATGGATTGTCAAGCAATATTTCTAAAAGCTTATATACGGTTTTGAGTGTTTCTGTTCCTAAATTTAATAATTCCGATTTGCTATTATTTAATTTAGACTTATTTGGAATTGCTTGTTCAGGCGGAAGTGCTTGTAGTTCGGGTAGTTCAAAGCTTTCTCATGTAATTTCTGAAATTAATAATAAAAGTGAAAATACTGTTATAAGATTTTCTTTTTGTAAATATAATACAATAGAGGAAATCAATTATGTTGTTGAAAAATTAAAATATTTAATTGACTAGTAGTAGTGTAATCTTCTAACTCCACTTATATACTTAGCTAATCTTATAACCTGTTTAGTATATCCATATTCGTTGTCATACCAAACATACAAGACAATGTTCTTTCCACTTTTTGAAACAATAGTAGCATTTGAATCAAAAATTGCACAACCTGTTGTTCCAATTATATCATTAGAAACTAATTCCTCGTTAATTGAATATTTTATTTGATTAACTAATTCCCCAGATAAAGAAGATTTTCTTAAGATCTCATTTATTTCGTTAGCTGATGTTTTTTCCTTTAAGTCAAGATTCATTACCGCTAATGAACCATTAGGAGTAGGTACTCTTATTGCGTTAGCGGTTAATTTTCCATCAAGATTTGGCATAATTTTAGAAATTGCTTTTCCTGCACCAGTAGATGTGATAACCATATTTATTGCTGCAGATCTTCCTCTTCTACTTTTACTATGCATATTATCTAATAAATTTTGATCATTAGTATAAGCATGTATTGTTTCTATATGTCCTTTACTAATCTTTTTTTCTTTGTTAATAATATGTAAAATTGGTGCAATTGCATTAGTAGTACACGATGCGGCAGAAAAAATATTTTCATCATCTATATTAAATTTTTTATGATTAACACCGTATACAATATTCGGAATAGAATTACCAGGTGCTGTTAATAAGACTTTTTTAATAAATTTATTCAGATGAGTTTTTAATTGCGTTTTTTCTTTATAAATCCCAGTGCTATCAATTAATAAAGCATCCTTGATACTTAACTTTTTATAATCTACTTTTTCACTTGATGATAAAAAATAAATATGTTGTCCATTTACAATTATTGATTTTCTTTTTTCATCAATTTCTAGTGAACCAGAAAATCTACCATGAACTGAATCTTGAAGTAAAAGAGATGCCCTTTTTTTAAGAGATTTATTATCAATATTTCTAACAACAACAGCTCTTATTCTTAACTGTTGACCTTTTCCAGCTTGTTTAATCAGTTCTCTGGCGCATAATCTTCCTATTCTTCCAAAGCCAAATAGAATAACATCTTTTGGCTTTAAATTTGAGTTTGATGGTTTTACAATAAATTTTAATTTTTTATTTAAAAAATCTAATTGGTTTTCATAAGATTTTTTCTCTTCAATCCACTCGAAAGTTAATTTACCTATGTCTATTTTAGATGGGCATAGGTCCATTGCATACAAGTTTTTTACGATTTCTGTTGTTTCAAACACATTTATTGGTTTTTTTACAAAGTTTTTTGCGTAATGGTGAAGTCTTAAAATTTTTGTAATTGTTGTGTCAATTAAGTGTCTTCTAAATAGAACTAATTCAACTCCTTTTTCGTAAAGTAATTTGCCCGTATAATTAATTAAACTAACTGCAGCTTGTTCTTTTTGAATATATTTTTCAAGTTTTTCATTATAAATTCCTTTTTTATTGTCTTTTTTTGAGTTCATTTGATATGTAAATAGAATTAAATTAAACTAATAATTAAATCTAACATTTTATTTAATTAATTTTATGAAAAAATATAATTACTTGAAAATAAAATTTTATAAATATCAAGGTTCTGGTAATGACTTTGTTATTATAGACAACAGAGAAAATAAAATTATAATTGATTCTTTATTTATTGAGAATTTATGTCATAGAAAATATGGCATAGGTGCTGATGGCTTAATTACATTAGAGGGCAGCAGTTCCAAAGGATTCTCTATAAGACATTTTAATTCAGATGGTGAACAGTCATCTTTTTGTGCTAATGGTAGTAGGTGTATTGTGCATTTTGCAAAATATTTAAATTTATTTGAGGATAATTTTATTTTTTTATCTAATGGAAAAGAAATTACTGGAAGCTCAGTTGATAATTTTGTTACAATAACAATGCCCAATGTTATTAATGTTGAAACTGATCAAAATGGTTATTATATTTTAAATACTGGGTGTCGTCATTTAGTAGTATTTACTGAAGATTTAGAGAACGTTGATGTTAATTATTTAGGAAGCGAAATAAGGAATTTAAAAGACTATAAGAAAGATGGTATAAATGTAAATTTTGTAGAAATTTCAAATCAAAAATTCTCAATTAGAACTTATGAAAGAGGGGTTGAAAATGAAACACTTTCTTGCGGAACAGGCGTAGTTGCCTCTGTAATAGCAACAATTGAAAAAGGAATTAATATTCCTCCTGAGGTTTCAGTTGAAACATTAGGAGGTAGCTTAGTTGTTAAGTGGGAGAAAATTAATAATGTGTATTCTAATATTTGTTTATCAGGTTCTGTTTCTTTAGTCTTTCAAGGATATATCGAATATGAAAACTAGATATTTTTTTTTGTGTTTTATTATTTTTTTTTCGTGTACAAAAAATAATAAAACATCTCAATACTTAAATATTCATAGTGATGTTGATTATGTAGGAATCAACACTTGTAAACAATGTCATATGGACATATACAGTTCTTTTATTGAAACTGGTATGGGAAAATCTTTTAAAACTGCAAAAAAAAAATTTAGTTCTTCATTATTCAGTCACGAAATTTATGATAGTATTTTAAAATTTCATTATCGGCCACATTGGGAGGAAGAAAAATTAGTTTTAGATGAGTACAAAATTAAAAATAATGACACAATTTATTCTTTAAAAACAGAGATAGATTACATTGTTGGGTCTGGTAATCACACTAATTCTCATATTATTAGTGATAATGGCTACTTATCTCAGGCTCCATTTACCTTTTATACTCAAGACTCCATTTTAGATTTTCCCCCAGGTTTTGAACATGGAAACAACACAAGATATAATAGAAAGATTGGCTTAGAGTGTATGACTTGTCATAATTCTTTTCCTCATTTTACACTAGGTTCTGAAAATAAATATCAAAATGTTCCCAGCGGTATTGATTGTGAAAGATGTCATGGTCCAGGTGAATTACATGTTTCGAATGTTCAATCTGGAATTTTAGTAGACACATCTAAATTTTTTGATTATTCAATTGTTAATCCAGCTAATTTATCTATTGAGTTACAAAATGAATTATGTTCGAGATGTCACGTCCAAGGAAACTCTGTTTTAAAGTATGAAAAATCTTTTTTTGATTTTAAACCTGGTATGTATTTAAATGAGGTAATGGATGTATATTTACCTAGATATACAAATTCTGATGATGATTTTATAATGGCATCTCATCTTGATAGAATGAAACAAAGTAAATGTTTTATAGAGTCTGATGCTGGCATGAGTTGTTTAGATTGTCATAATCCTCATATTTCAATAAAAAACACAAATATTATTAATTATAACAACTCTTGTTTTTCATGTCATAATCAAGAAGCGTGTACAGAAATTAAAATAGAAAGATTAGCTGTTAACGACAATTGCGTTTCTTGTCATATGAAAGAATCTAAAACAATTGATATTCCCCACGTAACAATTACTGATCACAAAATTAAAATAAACAAGAAAGGAGATTTAAATAATGAAAGTAAAGAATTTTTAGGTTTAGAATGTATAAATAATGATAATCCATCAAATTATAGTATTGTAAATGCTTACCTACAAGAATATGATGCTTTTAATCCAAAGAAAGAGTATTTAGACTCAGCTCTTGTATATCTTAATATGATGGATTTTAGTTCAAAAGAAGGTCTTTTTTCTTTCATTTTTTATCATTTTGTATCAAAATCATTTAAAAATATAATTGAACATATTGATAATATTGGAGTTGATTTTATTTTATCTAAGTTCAGTAATAAGCAATTTAATAATTTTGATGCGTTAACCTGTTACAGACTTGGGCAATCTTATTATAGAAATTCTAATTATGAAATTGCAAATAAATTTTTTAAACAGTCAGTTGATTTAGCCCCCTATCATTTAGATATTATAGAAAAATATGGAATTAATCTAGTCAAACTAAATAATTTTGAACAAGCCAAAGTTCAATTTCAATTTATTATTGATGAGGATCCTAGATATTTTTCAGCCTACAACCATCTTGGTAATTTATATATTCATGATTATTTGATTAACGAAGATGAGACTGATAAAAACTTAGCAGATTATTATTTTGATATTGCTTTGAGTTTAAATCCTAATTATGAACAAGCGCTTTTAAATAAAACTAGAATTTATATATTAAACAATGAAATTAAACAAGCTAGGAAATTATTACAAAAAATTTCTTCAATTTACCCTGAAAATGAATCTGTAGTATTATTATTAAAACAAATCAATGAAAAAGAATAGTATAATATTAGTTTTTACATTTGGTCTTTTAAGTTCTTTGATTTTTTCTATTCAAATTAGAAAAATTTATTTCTCGCCCATAATAGAGAAAAATCAAATTTTTATTGTTGACAAAAAAATAACTTACAATAAACTTTTGAATAAATTAATTAATGAATTTTCTATACCATCATATTCCTGTTTTTCATTTTTCTGTAATAAAAAGAACTTAAAAAAATTTAAATCTGGTAAATACACATTCAAATCAGGATTTTCATTGAATGATATTATTAACGAATTGAGAGTTCCAGGAAATAGAAAAACTATAGATTTTTCATTCAATAGTTTTAATGAGTTCAGTTATTTAGCTTCTCAGTTAAGTCATGAGACTAGCATAGATTCAATTATTTTATTAAATACTATTAGTTCTTTCAATTTTGATTCAGTTTTTAATAGAACCGTTACTAAAAAAGAAATAATATCATTTTTTATTCCTAATACTTACAATATATATTGGCACATTTCTGAAAAACAGTTTGTTCAAAGAATGTTAAATGAATATCAGGCATTTTGGGCTAAAAGAAATAAACAGTTGAATAAATTAAATTTAACACCTTTTCAAGTCTCAATACTTGCTTCTATAGTTGAAAAAGAATCTAATAATATCTCTGAGATGCCTGATATTGCTTCTTTATATTTAAATAGATTGAAAAAAAATATGAAATTACAAGCAGATCCAACTGTTAATTACTGTTTTAAGAAATTATTTGATTTTGACACAACATTAACAAGGGTGTATGAAAAACATACAAAAATAATATGTGATTATAATACATATTTAAATAAGGGATTGCCTCCAGGACCTATTACATCTCCCTCTGTTCACAGTATTGATGCAGTATTAATGAATAAATATACTAACCATCTTTACATGTGTGCAAAAGCTAAAATTAATGAAGTTAAAAAAAGAGTTTGTTTCTTTGACTCTCATAATTTTGCCTCATCATATTTAAGTCACTTAAAAAATGCAAGAAAATATCAAAAAGCTATGGATAAATATAAAAATGGTTTTGAAATATGTTTTCCAGGTAGGTCTAACTGTAATTGTAATTAATGAGTTTTAAAAAATATTCTATTGGTGATAAGGTCATTTTTATTAATGATTCAAGACAAGGAATTGTTATTGGTCACAAGAATCATGAAACTCTAATTATTCAGTGTCAAGATATAGATTTTGAAGTAAAATACTCTGATATTATTAAAGTTACTGATGAGACTAATTCATTTTATAGAGCAATAAAAAATTTAAAAAATTCTATTAAAGTAAATGAAGAAAATAGAAAAAAACTAAAACAAAAATCTAAAGTTTTAAATTATAAAGTTCGTTTATCAACTCATTTTGAAGTAGATTTGCATATCGAAAAGATCATTGACAAATTTACTGATTTGAGTAGCAACGAAATAATTGATATTCAAATGGATTTATTTTACAAAGCTATTTTTGAAGCCCACAGATTAAAATTACCATTTATTATCATTATTCATGGTTTAGGAAAAGGAGTTTTAAAATCTAAAATTATTAATTATTTAAGAGAAAATAATGCTTCTTTTTGCGATGAAAGCCCAATAATTTATAAAGGCGGAGCTACTCGGATAAACTTGTTTTAGTTGAAATTGCCTTATCGCTTGAATTTTTTTTTAAGAGGAAAGTCCGGACAACTAGGAGCGCCATACTTCCTAACAGGAAGAACTTTTTAAGTTAGATAGTGCCACAGAAAATAACCGCCATTTATGGTAAGGGTGAAAATGTGAGGTAAGAGCTCACAAAATTTAATAGTGATATTAAATTTGGGTAAACCTTATGGGTTGAAAGATCAAATATACTGAGATGTGTTTTTAATAGCACGCGGAGTTGCTCGCTTTGCTCAGGGGGTAGATCGATTGAGTTTATTAGTGATAATAAACCTAGATAAATGATAAGGACTCGAAAAGAGTACAGAATCCGGCTTATAGATTTTAACTATTTAAATAGAGGCATGGTGACATGCCTCTATTCTTATTCAAATTCACTTAAGTACTTTTCAGCATCTAGAGCTGCCATACAACCAGAACCTGCAGCTGTTACAGCTTGTCTGTAAATTGAGTCTTGTACGTCTCCGCTTGCAAAGACCCCATGGACATCTGTTAAACTAGAGTCGGGTTTAGTAATTATATAACCTGATTTATCCATTTGGACTTTTCCTACAAATACATCTGTGTTTGGTTTATGCCCAATTGCAACAAAAAAGCCTGTTACATTTAGTTCTCTTTCTATATTAGTCTCATTGTTAAAGACCATTACTTTCTCAACTGATTGGTCACCTTTAATTTCTTTAGTTTCATGATTAAACAATACTTCAATGTTATTTGTTTTTAATACTCTTTCTTGCATAATTTTTGAAGCTCTCATAGTATTTTTTCTAACTAATAAATAAACTTTGTTACATAATTTACTAAGATAAATAGATTCTTCAGCTGCTGAATCACCACCTCCTACAACTACGACATCTTCACCCTTGTAAAAAAAACCGTCACAAACAGCACAAGCTGAAACACCAAATCCCATAAACTTCTTCTCAGATTCAAGTCCTAAATATTTAGCAGAGGCTCCAGTAGAAATGATAATTGTTTTACTTTGATATTCATCTTTATCGTCTACAATTATTTTATGGTAGTCTCCTCTTTTTTTACAGAATTCAACTTTTGTAACAAATCCACGAATTATTTTTGTTCCAAATCTTTCAGCTTGTTTTTTTAAATCTTCCATCATTTCAGGTCCCATAATTCCATTTGGATATCCGGGAAAATTTTCTACATCTGTTGTAGTGGTTAATTGACCTCCTGGCTGAAGACCTTCAACCATTATTGGTCTTAAATTAGCTCTTGATGCGTAAATAGCAGCTGTATATCCAGCTGGACCAGAACCAATAATTAAGCATTCTGTTTTTTTCATTTTTTTTGATTTTTTAGTGAAAATAATAAATCAACGATAACTTTTTTAGTATTTTTTAAAATACTTTTAATAGTTAATTTAAATGTTAAATTTTAGTAAATTTTTCGTTTAAAAATTAATATAATTGTTTTTTGATTTCTTAAACTATTAATATGATTAATAAAACTCCATTTTACTCAAAGCACATTGAAGCAAATGCTAATATGGTTAATTTTAATGGCTACTCTTTACCAATTTATTATGAGGGTATTAACATTGAACATAACCATGTTAGAAAATCTGTAGGTCTTTTTGATGTTTCACATATGGGTCAAATTATCATTGAGGGTGATCAAGCTTTTCAATTTTTACAAAAATTAACAACTAATGACGTTTCAAAATTAGGTATTGGAGGAGTTCAGTATTCATGTATGACCAATGAACAAGGAATGGTTTTAGATGACCTTTTAATTTATATGCTGTCAGAAAAAAAATTTATGTTAGTTGTTAACGCTTCAAATACTTCTAAAATTATAGAATGGATAAATTCTAATAATTTATTTTCTGTGGAAATTAAAAATATTACCAAAGATAGAGGTCTCCTAGCTGTTCAGGGACCAGAAGCTGTTGATTTACTTCAAAATTTTACTACTATTAATTTAAGCGAAATGCCTTCATACTCTTTTAAAATCATAAATTTCGCTGGTATTAGTGATATTCTTATTTCATCAACTGGTTATACAGGTTCAGGAGGTTTTGAGATTTACGGAGATAAAAATAAAATGAAGAAAGTATGGGATTTTCTTTTTAGCTTAAAGAAATATAATTTAAAGCCAATTGGTCTTGGTGCTAGGGATACACTAAGATTAGAAATGGGTTTTTGTTTGTATGGTAATGAGTTGTCTGAAAATATTTCACCAAAAGAAGCTAATTTAAATAAAATTGTTGTTTATGACACCAATTTTATTGGAAGTGAAAACTTAAATAATTTAGAAATCAGAAAATCTTTAATTGCTTTTGAACTTATAGATAGAGGAATACCAAGGAATGGTTATAAAATTGTTAATGAAAGTAATCAAGAAATAGGATATGTTTCGTCAGGAACAATGTCTCCATCTTTAAATAAACCTATAGGTATGGGATTTATTGATTCAAAATCAAATTTTAATGATATTTTTGTAGTTATCAGAAATAAAAAGCTTTTAGCTAAAATTGTTAAGTTACCTTTTTATAAAAAAAATAAATGAAAAGAGAATTAAGTGTTTGTTTATCTACTTCAATGATTCAATCTTTTGATATAAAAGATAAAATTATTGTTGTTGTTGATATTTTTAGGGCAACATCAGTGATTTGTACTGCATTAAGTAATGGAGTTACTGAAGTTATTGCAGTAAATGAAATTAATGATGTTAAACCCTATTTAAATAACAAAAATTATTTAGTAGCTGCTGAAAGAGAGGGTAAAATTGTTGAAGGATTTAAATTTGGAAATTCTCCATTAAGTTACATTAATAATCCAAATATTATTGGTAAAAAATTAGTTTTAACAACTACAAACGGTACTAAAGCAATTAATTCATCCCTTGGAGCTGATGAAATTTTGATTGGTTCATTTTTAAATCTAATATCACTAGAAAATATTTTAAAACAGAAAAATAAAGATTGTATTATTTATTGTTCTGGTTGGAAAGGGCAAGTTTGTCTTGAAGATACCTTATTTGCAGGTTGCTTAGCTACAAGACTATTAAATTCAAACTCTTTTTTTAGTCATTGTGACTCTGTTACTTTATCTAAAAGTATATATGATTCTGCAAAGGACAATATGACAAGTTTTTTGATAAAATCATCTTATAAAGAGAGAACTAGAGAATTAAATATTAATCCAGACATTGATTTTTGCCTTAGTTTGGATAAATTTAAAGACGTTCCAATCTATAGAAACGGTAAATTATTAATAGATTAGTTTTTTATGACATTTAACAAGTTTGTATCTAAGGATGAAATTAAAAATTATTCAATTGAAAAATTTACTGGTAAAATTCATGTAATTGAAAAAGAAAACGATGTTTTAGCGGCGTATTCTTTTTTAAAAAAACAAAAAATTTTAGGATTTGACACTGAATCAAAGCCTACGTTTAAAAAAGGAGTTTCTTCACATGTCTCCCTAATCCAATTTTCTACCAATGATCAAGCTTTTTTATTTAGAATTAATAAAATTGGTTTCAATGAAAAATTAATCGACATTATTTCTGATAAAAAAATTAAAAAAATAGGCATAGCGATTTTTGATGATATCAAAGCTTTACAAAAAATTAAATGTTTTGAGTCAAATAGCATTATTGATTTAAATCAATTAGCTTTAAATTTAGGGTTTGAAAGTATTGGTGCTGTTAAATTGTCTATTTTAATTTTAGGTTTTGCAATTAGTAAATCTGTAAGACTATCTAATTGGGAAAGAGAAAATTTATCTATTTCACAATTAGAATATGCAGCAACAGATGCTTGGATTTGTAATATGATTTATAAAAAATTATTAAATGAGGGTGAGATTAAAAATACCTAATTCTTTTCATTTTGAAACTACATTGAATGTAAGAGTTTCAGATTTAAATTATGGAGGACATTTGGGGAATGATTCTTTTTTATCCTTTGCTCATGAAGGAAGAGTTAGATACTTCCAATCAATTAATATGACAGAAAGAAATTTTTTTGGTAGTTCTTTAATTATGGCAGATAGTATGGTAAAATATAAATCTCAGGGTTATTTAGGAGATGAAATAGTTATTAAGTTAAGTATTACTGAATATACTTCACATGGTTTTCAAATATTTTACTTGTTAAAAAATAAAAAAAAACAAATTGATTTAGCTTATATTCAAACTAGTTTGGTTTTTTTTAATTATGAATTAGAAAAAATAGTCCCAACACCTGATGATTTTAAAATTTTTTTAAAAAATTATAAGTAGTTATGAGGGGGTTTTTAGTATTTTTTTTCATTTTCATTTATTCTTTTTCATTTTCATTACAAAATGATTCATTATTTAATTCCAAATTTCCTTTATCTCCTCCATTTTTAACTAATAATGATTCATTTTGGGTAGATAGTATATTATCTAAAATGAGTATAGAAGAAAAAATTGCCCAATCTTTTTTTGTTCGAGCAAATAGTCACTCATCTGATGAAAATGAAGAATATTTTAAAAAAGTTGATGATTTAATTATAAAAAATAAAATTGGTGGTTTAATTTTTTTTAAATCTAATCCTCACAATGTAGTTGATTTAGTAAATAGATATCAGTCAATATCTAAAATACCTTTAATTAATTCTATTGACGGAGAATGGGGTGTTTCAATGAGAATTGATAGTACTCCTTTTTTTCCATGGGCAATGACATTGGGATCTCTTCAAGATAATAGAATAATTTATAAAATGGGAATGGAGATTGCTAATCAATGTAAATTATTGGGTATACACATGAATTTTTCACCTGTTGTAGATGTTAATAATAATCCAGAAAATCCAATAATTGGTAGAAGATCGTTTGGTGAAGATCCTAGTTCTGTTTCTCAAAAGTCTCTTGCTTACATGAAAGGGCTTCAAAAAAATGGAATTTTAGCTTGCGCTAAACATTTTCCTGGTCATGGTGATACAAATATTGACTCACACAATAAAATGCCCATATTGTTCCACAGTAAGTCTAGGTTAGATAGTATTGAATTATACCCATTTAATGATATGATATATAATGGCATAAGTTCAATAATGATAGGGCATATAAGTTTACCAAAAATTGACTCAACTAAGTTACCTGCTACACTATCATCATTCATGGTCAAAGAACTTTTACAAAAAAAATTAGATTTCGATGGCTTAGTAGTAACTGATGCTTTGAATATGGGTGGGGTTAAGATGGATTATAAAAAAGGTGAAGTAGAATTAAACGCATATTTAGCTGGAAATGATATATTGTTATATCCTGAAAATGTATCTGAGGGAATTGAGCTTATAAAAAAATCATATCTCAATGGATTGATATCTGAACATGATATTAACTCTAGATGTAAAAAAATTTTATTAGCAAAAAAATGGATTGGTCTCAATGAATCTTCAAATATTTTTCCAACTAAAGACTCTTTAATAGAAAAATTAAATAATTCAAACGCTAATTTAATTAATAAAGAAATAGCAGAATCCTCCCTAGTTGTTTTAAAAAATAATAACCTAATACCATTGAATGATTTAAGTAAAAAAAAAGTAGCTTATATTCATCTAGGTAATGATAAAGGAAAATATTTATATGAGAGTCTAGACAGATATTTTCCTACTAAATATTTTTCCTATTATAAAAATGAGAAGGAAATTTTATCATCATTAAATGATTATGATATTGTGATATGTGGAGTTCATTTTAAAAGCTCTTCTCCTTTTAATAATCATAATTTATCAAAAAGTGAAAAACTATTTTTAAAGAAAATTTCAAAACATAAGAATTCAATTTTAACAATATTCTCAAGTCCTTATATTTTAAATACTTTACAAATTGATAATTTTAGTTCCATAATTTTATCACATCAAAATAATTTTCATTTTCAAGATTTATCAGGTCAGCTAATTTTAGGTTCCATTGGCGCAAAAGGAAAGATGCCAATTTCCTCTGGAAAATATAAGATTCACTCAGGATTAAATACAAAACCAAAAAAAATTATTTCTTTTGGTCTTCCAGAGGAAGTGGGTTTGTCAAGTACAAATTTGAAAAAGATAGATTCAATATTAAATTTTGCAATAAAAATTAAAGCTATTCCTGGAGCTCAAGTTTTAGTTGCTAGGAATGGTAAAGTAGTTTATAATGAATGTTTTGGATTTCATACGTATGATTCATTAAAACCAGTATTAAAGCATGATATATATGATCTAGCATCGCTGACTAAAATTTTAGCTGCTGCTCCAATTTTCATGAATTTGTTCGAGAGTTCTAAAATTTCTTTAAAAAATACGTTGGGAGATTTTTATAATTTTACTGATACATGTGATAAAAAAAGTATTACTTTTTTAGATATATTTACACATCAAGCCCAACTTTATCCTTGGATACCTTTTCATCAAAACTTCATGGATAAAAATAAACAATCAACAGATAGTTTTTTTAGTAAAAAGAAATCTAGTTTATATAATTTAAAAGTTGCAAATAATTTATATTTCAAAGACAAGTATCAAGATAGTATTATTGATATTATTCTAAAAAAAAATCTTTTAAAGAAAAAGAAATATAAGTACAGCGATTTAGGATTTTATTTATTTCATGATATTTTAATAAAAGAATTTAAAATTGATATCGAAAGTTATTTAAATAGAGAATTCTACAATCCAGTTGAAGCATTCAGAATAATGTATAACCCTATAAACAAATATTCTAAAAAAAATATTATTCCTACAGAATATGATAAAACTTTTAGAGGCCAATTATTACATGGATATGTTCATGATCCTGGAGCTGCATTATTTGGAGGAATTGGTCTCCATGCTGGTTTATTTTCAAATTCAATTGATTTGGCAAAAATTTTACAACTTTATTTAAATAGGGGAGAATATAATAGTCAATCATTATTTAAAGTAAATACTATGGATTTATTTACTAGTGCACCTTTCAAAGAACAACAAAATAGAAGGGGTATTTTTTTTGATAAACCTAGTATTAATTCAAATAAGTTAAATGTATTTGCGGGATCTTCTAGTTTAAGTTACGGTCATACTGGTTTTACTGGAACAATGGTTTGGGTTGATCCAAAAGAAAAATTAATCTATATATTTTTATCTAACCGTGTTTATCCAAAGGCTGATAACTGGAAATTAACTCAAGAAAATATTAGAACGAAAGTTCAACAAGTTATTTATGAATCTCTATTAAACTAATTTATATATGAAAAATTTTATTTTCTTTTTTTTACTAAGTCTTTTTATTTTTTCTCAAAAAAATATTATTGATGATAATGATTTAAAACAAGGCTACTGGGAGCTTTATTTTCCAAGAACTGATGAGGTCATTTCAGAAAAAGGTTTTTTTATTGATGATAAAGAAGATGGGATGTGGGTTAGGTTTCACAATAATGGCAACATTAGAGAAATAGTAAATTTTAAAGATGGCCTTATTTACGGAACTAGAATTTTATTAGATAAAAAAGGCAAGCTAACACTACAAGAAAATTATAAATTAAATAATTTACATGGAAGTCAAAAATATTTTCATGATACTGGTAAATTGAAAATGGAAGTTAATTACGATAATGGTGTTTTAATTGGTCAGTTTATGAAATATTATAGAAACGGGAAAAAACAAGAATCTTGTTTTTATAAAGAGGGTCAAAAGCATGGAAAAGCTTTTTGGTTTTTTGAAAATGAATCAATAAGTATTGAATATAATTATGAAAACGGTAAAATTAATGGAATTGCTAAAACATTTTTTGAAGACGGTACTTTGAAATCAGAGTCAAATTATTTAAATAATGAGTTAAATGGAGAAAAAAAAGAATATTATTTATCTAAAAATATAAAAACAAAAGGAATTTATAAGAATGGTAAGAAAGAAGGCAAGTGGTATTCATATGATGAAAAAGGTGCAATTCTAGAGATTACCAAATATAAAAATGGTATAAAAAAATGAAGAAAATAGGTATCGTTTGTTATCCAACATTTGGTGGAAGTGGCATTGTAGCTACTGAACTAGGGAAAGCTTTGTCTGAAAAAAATTTTTTTATTCATTTTATTTCATATGAAAGACCAGTTAGACTTGACTCTTTAAAAAAAAATTTTTCTTTTCACAAAGTTAAAATTCCATCTTATCCTCTTTTTCATTACCCACCATATGAGCTAGCCTTAACTGCAAAGATTGTTGAGGTAGTTAAGAAGAATAAACTTGATTTACTTCATGTGCATTATGCAATCCCTCATGCTTATGCAGCTGTCAATGCAAAAAAAATATTAAAATCAATTGGAATAAATATTCCAATTGTTACAACCTTACATGGGACAGACATAACTTTAGTTGGTAAAAGCCCTTTTGTTTTATCCGCTGTAAACTATGCAATTAATGAATCTGATGCTATTACAGCTGTATCTAGTTTTCTTAAAAATGAAACCCTCAGTAACTTTGATATAAAAAAAGAAATTGAAATAATTCCAAATTTTGTTGATTTTAATTACCATAATTTAAGTGAAAATCTTTTTTTAAAATCTAAAAAAAATAAAAAAATTCTTACTCACATCTCAAATTTTAGACCTGTAAAAAGAGTGTTAGATGTAATAGAAATTTTTAGAAAAGTTAACAAAGAAATTGACTCAACTTTATATATGGTGGGAGATGGTCCTGATTTAAATAAATGTAAAGATTTAGTCAGTAAATATAAATTAAATAAAAAAGTTAAGTTTTTTGGAAAAAGTAAAGAAATAAGTAAAATTTTATCAACTACTGATATATTTTTGTTGCCATCCGAGAAAGAAAGTTTCGGACTAGTTGCTTTAGAAGCAATGATGTTTGCTTGTCCAGTTATTACTACGAAAGGGAGTGGGGTAAGTGATCTTATTATTAACAATGAAAACGGATTTTCTCATTCTTTAGGTGATACTGAAAATATGAGCATTAATTGCATAAAGTTGTTAAATGATTTTAAACTTTTTTCTTCATTCAGTAGAAGCGCATACAATAGAGCTAAAGAATTTAAAGTGGAAAATATTTTACCTCTCTATGAAAAAATATACAAAAGGTTTTAAAATTACTTCTTTAAGCCAAGTTCTTTAATCCTTTGTTCTAGAAAATCACCTGCGTTTATATCACTATAACTTTTTGGATTTTCATTAGTTATACAATTTTCCAGACAATTTAATGACATTTCTGATCTTGGGTGCATAAAAAAAGGAATAGAAAATCTAGAGGTTCCCCATAATTCTTTTGGGGGATTGATAACTCGATGGATAGAAGAACAAAGTTTATTATTTGTTAGTCTAGCCAACATGTCTCCTATATTTACGACAATTTGCTCAGGAAGAGCGGTAACTGAAATCCATTCATTTTTTTTATTAAGGATTTGGAGCCCGCTGTTGCTAGCCCCCATAAGAAGAGTTATCAGATTTATATCACCGTGAGCTGCAGCTCTAACAGATCCTTCTGGTTTTTTTGTAATAGGCGGATAATGAATTGCTCTTAAAATACTATTTCCATTATGAACTTTTCCATCAAAATAATTTTCTTCAAGATTTAAATGCAGGGCAATAGCTTTTAAAATTATTTTTCCTGTTTCTTCTAATTGTTTATAAACTTTTCTTCCAATCATATTGAAATCAGGTAACTCATCACATTTTATATTTTTTTCATATTCTTTAGATATTGGGTCACCATCTGTAACTTCTTGCCCAAAATGCCAAAATTCTTTTAAATCATGTTTTTTAAAGCCTTTTGCCGTTTCTCTACCAAAAGATATATACCCCCTTTGTCCATTAAGTTCAGCTCTTTCATATTTTTTTTTAATACTTACATCAAGGTCAAAAAATAATTTTACTTGTTTGTATAATTCGGTAGTTATTTCATCTGTTAATCCATGATTTTTTATTGCTATAAAGCCATATTCCTCAAAACCTTTTCCAAGAGTTTTATAGAAATTTTCTCTTTTATTTTCGTCACCTTTTAAAAAATCATTAAGGTCTAATGAAGGTATTGTTTCTTTTTTCATATTATAAAGTTAATACTTTTTGGTATTATGTTAACTTCAACTAATTTTTTTACTATTTGACTTTCTCCATCAATATGAATCAAGTTTTTAGAATTCCCCTCAATTAATATTTTTTTTACCTTAAATGATTCATAAAATTTTGATTTATGAACTTGTTTAAAAATAAACTGAAATAGTATATAAATTAATTGATACCATTTAAAGGCTTTAATGATACCGATTCTCAAATACCCATCATCTACTTTTGATTTTGGAGAAATTAGAAAATTATTTCCGAACTGTTGACCATTACAAACATTAAGTGAAAAAACTTTAACTTTTTTTATTTTGTTTTTGAATCTAACTGTAAATTCTTTTGGTTTATAACTTAGTAGAAGTTTGCATGTCAAATAGACATATTTAACTAATCCTCTTGATTGTTCTTTAGAAAATTCTTTAGCTACAGAAGCATCAAAACCAAATCCAATAAGATTTACCGAATGAAGCTTATTAACAGAAATACAATCTATCTTTTTAATTTTATATGAATTAATTTTTTCAATTGATTTTTTAATGTTAGTCGGTATTCCTAAACAAAGAGCTAATCCATTACCTGATCCAACTGGAATAACTCCCATCTTAACATTTGAATTAACTAATTCACTACTAACTTCATTAACCGTTCCGTCTCCCCCAACAGCAATTATGATGTTCGCTCCACAAGAGATTGCTTTTTTGGTTAAATTTTTTACGTCTCCTTTTTCTTTAGAGTATTCAATATTAAATTTAAACTTTTTCTTATTTATGTACTTTAATATACTTTCTTCAACGATTCTAAATCTTTTGTAACCTGCAGTGGGGTTAATAATGAAAGTTATTTTTTCCATAAATGTTCAAGATTAACAATCTATTAGTAGCAAAAGTAGTTATTAATTGTATATTTTTGAATTCATATTAATTGCTGTATGAAATTTGATTTAACAAAATTAGAAAATAAAGTAATCTTTGACTTGTACGAAAAGATGCTGAAATCAAGGATGATTGAAGAAAAGATGTTGATTTTACTAAGACAAGGTAAAATATCAAAATGGTTTTCAGGAATTGGTCAGGAAGGTATTTCTTCAGGTGTTGTAACAGCATTAGATCAAGATGAATATATACTTCCCATGCACAGAAATTTAGGGATTTTTACAGGTAGAAATATTCCCTTAGAAAGATTATTTTCTCAATTTCAAGGAAAAGCAAACGGATTCACAAATGGGAGAGATAGGTCCTTTCATTTTGGAACTAATGAATTTAGTATAGTTGGTATGATTTCTCATTTAGGTCCTCAATTAGCCTTAGCTGATGGTATTGCTTTAGCTAACAAATTAGAAAAAAATAAAAAGGTTTGTGTAGTATTTACTGGGGAGGGAGGGACAAGTGAGGGTGATTTTCATGAAGCTTTAAATGTTGCTTCAGTTTGGTCTTTACCCGTTATTTTTTTGATTGAAAATAATGGTTATGGTCTTTCAACTCCAACATCAGAGCAATACAACTGTAAAAAGTTATCTGATAGAGGATTAGGATATGGTATAGAGTCTAAAACAATTGAGGGTAATAATGTTGTGGAGGTTTACAAAACTATTAAGGAAATTTCTAAAAGAATTAAAGACAAACCTAGACCTTTCCTTTTAGAATGTAATACTTTTAGAATGAGAGGTCATGAAGAGGCCTCAGGTACTAAATATGTTCCTAATGAATTGTTTAAAAAGTGGTCGAAAAAAGATCCTGTAGTTAATTTTGAAAAATTTTTAATTAATCAAAAATTATTTACTGAAGAAAAAATTGAAAATACAAAAGCATCAATAAAAAAGGAAATTAATATTGCAATTGAAAAAGCTTTTAATGAAAGTCAAATTGAATGTGATTTAGATTTTGAAAAATCATCCGTTTTTAGACATCATAATTTTAACCAAATCCAACCTACTGATAAAAAAAATAATATTCGTTTTGTTGATTCCATTTCTCAAGGACTAAAACAATCACTTGAAAAATTTGATAATTTAATATTTATGGGACAAGACATTGCGGAGTATGGCGGGGTTTTTAAAATATCTGAAGGATTTGTTGATTTATTTGGAAAAGATAGAATAAGAAATACTCCGATTTGTGAATCAGCAATAGTCAGTTTGGCTTTGGGTTTATCTGTCAAAGGATATAAGTCTGTTGTTGAAATGCAATTTGCCGATTTTGTTTCAAGTGGTTTTAATCCAATTGTCAATAATTTAGCAAAAATTCACTACAGATGGGGGCAATGCGCTGATGTAGTTGTTAGAATGCCCTGTGGAGCAGGAGTTGGTGCTGGTCCTTTTCACTCTCAAACAAATGAGGCGTGGTTTACTCACACTCCTGGTCTTAAAGTTGTTTATCCTGCTTTTCCATATGATGCTAAAGGATTATTAATATCTTCTATTGAAGACCCTAACCCTGTTATGTTTTTTGAACATAAAGCGCTTTACAGAACTTCTACTCAGGATGTTCCAGAGGATTATTACAACATCCCTCTTGGTAAAGCTAATTTTATTAAAAGAGGGAATAATTTAAGTATTATTACATTTGGAATGGGTGTTCACTGGGCTTTAGATTATTTAAGTCAAAATGATGTTTCTGTTGATTTGTTAGATTTAAGAACTTTAGTACCTTTAGATTTAGAATCAATTGAGGAAACAGTCATTAAGACAGGTAAAGTTTTAATTCTTCAAGAAGATAATAATAGGGGAGGTTTTGGTTCTGACATATCTTCATATATTTCTGAGAATTTATTTGAATATTTAGATGCACCTATTGTTAAAGTTTCTAGTTTAGATACTCCAATACCTTTTACTGACTCATTAGAAAAAAATTATTTAGCAAAATCAAGGCTTTCTGAGGCATTTAAGAAGTTATCTGACTATTAGATCTTTTATTTCCTTTATACATCATTAATAAGTTCCAAAATGAAATTAATTGAATGTATAATATTTCTGAAACCCCTCCTTTAGGAAAAGGAATTAGGAATAGTGTTGATAATAACATAAGACTACCTATGCAAACTGAAAAAAAACCATTTCTAACTTGAGAAAAACTTCTAAATAGTCCAAAGCAAAAAACAAAGAAGTTATAAGATAGAAAAAATAAAATAGCAGGCAACTTATGCCATAATCCTTCGTTCATTGGGATTAGAGCAACCATAATTAAACATATAAAAGAAAATAATACAACACTCTTTAAAATAATTTTTTGTTTGAAATCTTTAAAAAATTGATTAATTCTAGTGACTCCTCCCCAAAACAAAGCTATTGCAACAATAATTAATAAAGTTGTCCAGACTAAAGATGTTTTATCAATAATTCCAAAGTATGATAAAGGTTTTTCTCTTGGGTCAAAAAAATCAGCATTATTGATTAATCCATCTCCATTCCAATCTACAAATGATATATATATTACTAGGGGCGATAGAATTCCAATTAATATTGAAAAACTAATATATAGTTTTCTAATTTTTTTGACTTTTTTAGACATACTTAACTCAGTATTATATATAATTTGATAAATCATACTTATATTTAATACAATAACTATACCATAATTTAAATTTTTACATAATGAAAAAAATATTCTTTTGTTTTTTGATGACTATAATTTCTTTTTCTCAAAGTTGGATATATAAAGAAGATGGAAATGCTTTTGATGGTAATTATAAGTTTGCTGCTGTAGAGGGTAAAGGTTCAGATTTTCCTTATAATAACCCTATATTATATATTAGGAAATTTGATAACGGAGAGCCTGAATTTTTTCTAACCGGAGCAGGTTTTTTTTCTTATTCTCGCCCAATTGTTCTTTTTAATTTTGATGATGAAGATAATATATATAAATCGATAGATAATGGCTATTCTGCTGACGGAGACGCTATTTTTTTTAATGAACTTGATATAAGTTTTTATGAAATGTTTAAAAAAATTAAGAATGGCAATAAACTTTTTATTAGGGTTCAAAATGAAAATGGAAAAAATGATATAGAATTTAGTTTATCAGGTAGTTCTAAAGCTGTTAATTTTGTTATAGATAGAGAATTATTTGAACAACTAAAGCAAGAATCACTTGATGAGCAGCCAGATGATCAAGAGTCTTTTTTAGATATTATTAATGAAGTTGTGGTTATTGAATCAGATGTTGAAATTGAAGAAGAATTAGAAATTGAGGACATTGATACCGAAGATGAAGAGGAAATAGAATTTGAAGAAGAAGAGGAAGTTGATGAAGTAATTGATTTTGCTGTAGTAGAAGGATCTCCAATTTTTCCAGGTTGTAAGCCTAGTAAGAAAAAAAATATTTCAGATAGAAAAGAAGAGGACATGCAGTGTTTAAACAAGGGAATCATGAAGCATATTAAGAAAAACTTTAAGTATCCTGAAATTGCTAAACAAATGGGCATACAAGAGAAAATTTATGTCACGTTTGTAATAAATAAAAATGGTGAAATTACAGATGTAAGGGTTTTAAGAGGGGAGGATAAATATTTAAAAGAAGAAGCAATTAGATTAGTTAAAAGTTTACCTAAGATGATACCGGGAAATCAGAGAGGAGAGCCTGTTGCTGTTAATTATATGATACCTATCAATTTTATGTTGAATTAAAGTTGTATTTTTTCTAAGGTAATTTTTAGAATATCTTTCTCTAATTTTATTGCTGATTCTTTTATTTTTTCTGCTTTATTTAAGAATTTATTAACTAGTTTTTTATCAGTTAGATCTTTACAATTAATTTTAACATTTAAATATCCTCCAATAACTGCTGATCTAGCGCATAATGCTCCAACACCAGCGTCACTAACAGAGTTTGGATTTCCATTTTTTGCCATTTCCATGATTAAATCCATTGATTCTAATGATGTTCTCATTATTTCTAAAGGAACTTCAATCGCATGAATGGTAGCTTTTTTAATTGCCTCTTCTTTAATTTGTTTTTCTTTTGAGTCACTGTCAGGTAGTCTAAATGCATGCATTATTTGATTAAATGATTCTGTGTCTTTATCTACGAGTTCTAATAATTTTTTTATATGTTTTTGCCCTTTTTCTGCAATATTTGAGAATTCTTCCCATCTATCATCCCAGCCTCTTTTATGACTAGATAAATTAGCTACCATAGTACCTAGAGATATCCCTAAACTACCTAAATATGCAGAAACGGACCCCCCCCCTGGAGCAGGTGCTTCAGAAGCTGTTTTTTGTGCAAAATCTACTAAACTAAGGCTACACAATTCTGTATTATCATTATTGATGTTATATTCTATAATTTTTTCATTTGGATTAAAATCTTCTAATTCATCTAATCCCATTGTTTTAATAGCAATTTTGATGATTTCAGAGTCTTCAATACCAACTGATCTATTTTGTTTTTTTAAAAAATACTTACCTGCATCAAGCATAGATTGTAATGGGATTAATCCAACGAGTTCAGATCCTGTTACACGAAGACCTCTGTCTTGAGCTTTTTTACATACTTCATCAAATACAATATGAATGGGCGTTTCTTTTATATTTGTTAAATTCATAGAAATTTGAGCTACACCATATTCTTCAATAAACCAGCCAATTGCTTTAACATGTTTTAGTGAGCCTGGTTTCCAAATAGTATTTCCTTGTTTATCTTTTAGTATTTTTCCAGTTAATGTACCTCCTTCTCTTGAAATTCTTCCTTTTTCTCTGATATCAAAGGCGACAGCATTTGCTCTTCTAGTTGATGTAGTATTTAAGTTTATATTGTATGCAATCAAAAAATCTCTAGCTCCAATTGCGGTAGCTCCTGTTTTTTTAGCTATATCAAAAGAAGTTGAGCCGAAGTCAGGTTTCCATTCTTTTTGCTTTAATTTCTCTTCTAAAGCTTCATATTCACCAGATCTAATGTTAGCAAGATTTTTTCGCTCTGGTTTTGTTGCAGCATCTTCGTATAGATAAACAGGTATATTTAATTCTTCACCAACACGTTTTCCAAGTTTTTTTGCATAGTTAACAGTTTCTTTCATACTAATTCCTGAAATAGGTATGAGAGGGCAAACGTCAGTAGCTCCCATCCTAGGATGTTCACCTGTTTGTTTGCTCATATCTATTAACTCAGAAGCTTTTTTTATTGTTTGAAATGCCGCTTCAATAACTTTTTCAGGTTCACCTACGAAAGTAACTACAGTTCTATTTGTTGCTTCTCCAGGTTCAACACTTAATAATTTTACTCCTTCAACTAATTTAATTTGATTAGTGATTTCATCAATAATAGATTTGTCTCTTCCATTTGAAAAATTAGGAACACACTCAATAATTTTTTTTTCCATGATTAATCTTCTCTAAAAATAGATACGGCACCAGACTTTACTTTGATTTTATTTTGGTCAGTGAATTCATTTAAGATAAATTCAAGTCTGTAGAAATAAACTCCTTCTTTACAATCAGCATTACTTTTTCTTCTTTTTCCGTTCCAAGGTTGGTTATATCCTTCTGATTTATAAACAGTTCTTCCAATTCTATCATATACTCTTAACAAGTATTTGGTTGCACTACAATTGATATTTGTTTCCAATGTTCTTTCTAGATCACCTTCTGGAAATAAATCGTTTACTCCGTCTCCGTCAGGAGTAAATACATTGGGAATAGTAAACTCACAATTACATTCGTTAATTGTGATAGATACTTCATCAGATTGTTCTGTTCCACAGGAATTTGTTACTTCAACGAAATAATAATTTTCATCATTTAAATTATATTCTGTTTGTAAAACATTAATTTGTGATGTTGTGATTCCAGTTGAAATTCCATTTAAAAACCATTCATATGTATCTGAGGAGTTTTGTGTAGTTGCGTTAAGTGTAATGTCCTCATCAGTAACGCACATTGTAACTTTGTCATTAGAGTAGTTTTCTATATCTATTTGGGCAATGGGAAAATCTAAGTATACTATTTGAATTGTATCATAAAATAAATTAGTTCCATCTGTTCCTTCCCAAGCAATATAGTCAACATCAGCCCAAACACTGTTAATATCTACAGTTAGTGTACCTGTGGTATGAATTAATGGATTTTCTTCTGGAGTAAAAGGTAATTCATACCAAAAAATAACGTCAAAACCCTCAGGGGTATTTAATTCTATAGATTCTTCTCCACACAATTCATAAATATCTTCAAAAGGATATTCATCTACAATTTGAGCGGATAAAATTGATGATATTAAAACAAAAACAAAAAGGGAATTTTTTTTCATAATTCAATTTAATCGATTCAAAGATACAAAGTTTAATTATTTTGTGTTGTAATCATTGTATAATTTTCCTTGTATTATTACCTTTTTTATTAAAGATTTACCAAAAGAATAGGGAATAAATGCGTTTGAAGGAAGTTTTTCTGTTATAATTAGGTTGGCTATTTTACCTTTTTCAATACTCCCGAGCTCATTTTGAACTTCCATTGCATGTGCACCATTTATTGTTACCGCATTAATCGCCTCCTCTGGAGTCATTTTTAATTTTATACATGCAAGGGATAAAATGAACTCAATATTACCTGATGGAGACGATCCAGGGTTGTAATCACTTGCCAATGTAATTGGTAATCCAGAATCAATCATTTTTCTTGCTGGAGGATAAATTAAGCCAAGAAAAAAAGCAGTACTTGGTAATAGGGTAGGTATGGTTTGAGAATTTTTTAAACATTTTATTTCTTTTTCTGATGTGAATTCTAAATGGTCTACAGAAATTGCTCCCATTTTTACTCCAACTTGGATGCCACCTGAAAAGTCTAATTCATTGGCATGGATTTTTCCTTTTAAACCGTAATTTAAACCAGCTTTTAATATTTTTTCTGTTTGTTCTGGGGAAAAAAAACCTTTATCACAAAATACATCTATATAATCTGCTAATTTCTCATTAGCTATTTCAGGAATCATTTCATTAATTATTTTTTGAACATATTGGTCAGGATTTTCTTTATAACTTTTTGGAATTGCATGGGCTCCTAAAAAGGTTGATTTAACTGTAATAGGGCTTGTTTCTTTGATTTTTTTTATAACTCTCAACATCTTAATTTCTTGTTCAGTATCAAGACCGTATCCACTCTTAATCTCAATTGCTCCTGTTCCACCTTTTATAACTTCATCAATTCTTTTTATGGATTGATTATATAAATCATCTTCAGAGGTGTTTTTTAATATTAGCGAAGAGTTTAATATTCCTCCACCTTTTTTAGCTATTTCTTCGTATGATAGGCCTTTTATCTTGTCTACAAATTCTTGTTCTCTACTTCCGGAATATACAATGTGAGAATGACTATCGCACCATGATGGTAATACTGTTCCTTCATCTGCATCTATTATATTAAACTCATTCCAATCATCAATTCCTTCCCAATTATCCATACCTCCAAAATCAAAAATTCTATTGTCTTTTATTTTTAACCAGGCATTTTTTATGAAGGGTAATTTTTTCATTTCACTACCTTTTTTTAACTCTGAATTAGAGCTAACTGTAATCAATGAGCCTATATTTTTAATTAATGTTTTTTTCATGTTTTGAAATATATTACAAGATAAAAAATACAATTGATATATTTGTTTATCATATGTCTAATACTTTTGGTTCAATATTACGGATAATTACTTTTGGGGAATCACATGGTGTATCTATTGGTGGGGTGATTGATGGTTTTCCTGCAGGTTTTAAAATTAATATTAGTGATGTTCAAAAAAAACTTAATTTTAGAAGGCCAGGCTTTTCTAATATTTCCACCGAACGAAAAGAAGACGATAATGTGGAGTTTTCATCAGGACTAGTTGATGGAGTGACAACAGGTGCTCCAATTGCATTTTTAATAAAAAATAACAACCAAAACCATAAAGATTACTCTAATTTAAAAAATATTTATAGGCCTTCACATGCTGATTTTACATATGAAAAAAAATATGGAATAAGAGATTTTTTAGGAGGGGGGAGGTCATCTGCTAGAGAAACAGCTTGTAGAGTTGTTGCTGGAGAGATCGCTTCACAATTTCTAAAAACAAAAAATATATATATATATTCTTTTGTTTCTAGTGTTAACTCTGTAAAATTAGAAAAAAGTTATAATGAATTAGATTTATCAAAAATTTATAAAAATGATATTCGTTGTCCAGATTATGATTTAGCTAGAAAAATGAAAAAGTTGATTGAGAAAACTAAAGAGGAGGGAGATAGTTTAGGTGGTTGTATAAGTACTGTAGTTAAAGGAGTTCCAGTTGGTCTAGGAGAGCCTTTATATAATAAATTAAATGCAAACTTATCCTTTTCTATTATGAGTATTAATGCTGTAAAAGGAATTGAATTTGGTTTAGGTTTTAGTTCTTGTCAATTAAAAGGTTCTGAGTATAACGATATTTTTATTAAAAAAGATAATAAAATTGAAACAAGTTCAAATAATTCTGGGGGAATACAGGGTGGTATCAGTAATGGCCAAGATATTTTTTTTAAAGTTGCGTTTAAGCCAACTTCAAGCATAAAAAAAAGACAAAATACTGTAAATAACAAGGGAGAAGAGGTTTCCTTTCTTAATTCGGGTAGACATGATCCTTGTGTATTACCTCGTGCGGTCCCAGTGGTTCAGGCTATGACAGCTATTTGTATAATGGATATGTACTTATTAAACTTTTCATCTAAAATTGATAACTTAAAAAAAAAATAAAATATGGCTTTACATTGGAAAATATTAATTGCTATGATTACTGGGGTCATATGGGCTCTTGTCTCTGAAAATTTACTTTTATTAAATTCATTTAATACTAATTGGCTTGCTCCTTTTGGTGATATATTCATGAGATTATTAAAGCTTATAGCGGTTCCACTTGTTCTTTTTTCAATTATAAAAGGAGTTTCTAATCTATCAAGTATTTCTGAGCTAGGAAGAATGGGCTCTAAAACAATTCTTTTGTATTTAACAACCACTTGTTTTTCTGTTTTGATTGGTCTTTTTTTAGTTAATCAAATTGGTCCTGGGAAAGGTTTTGATATTGTCGATTTTAAAGAAAATAAAAAAGTAAGTGTTATTCAAGAGCAAGTTGAAATTAACTCTAATGAAAGTCCATTACAGTTTATAGTAGACATGGTTCCAGATAATATTTTTTACGCTCTTGGGGATAATAAAGCTATGCTTCAAATTATATTTTTTGCTATATTTTTTGGTTCAGTATTAATTCTTATTGATAAAAGAAAAAAAGACCAGTTAGATTTATTAATAGATTCTTTAAATGATGTTTTCTTAAAAATGGTGGATATTGTTATAAAATATTCTCCTTTTTTTATTTTTTGTTTACTAGCTGGTACGTTGTCTAAGCTTTCTTCTGGAAGCGATGGTGGTTTAATACAAATTATTATGGGATTGGGTTTGTATTCTCTTGTTGTTTTAATAGGTTTATTAACTATGGCTCTTATTATATATCCATTATTGATGAGGTTTTTTATTAAAAGTTTTTCATATCGTAAATTCTTTAAATCCATTTCTCCAGCTCAAATATTAGCATTTTCTACATCTTCAAGTGCAGCGACTTTGCCTGTAACTATGGATTGTGTCAATAACAATTTAAAAGTACCAAACAAAGTTTCTAGCTTTGTTTTGCCAATTGGGGCAACAGTTAATATGGATGGTACCAGTCTTTATCAATGTGTTGCGGTTGTTTTTTTAGCTCAAATCTTAGGTATAGACTTAGCGCTCTCAGATCAGTTATTGATAGCAATGACGGCAGTTTTGGCTTCTATAGGATCGGCTGCAGTGCCAAGTGCTGGATTGTTTATGTTAGTTGTCGTTTTGGGTGTTACCGAAATTGACCCAGTATATATAGCAGTCATACTTCCTGTAGATAGGATATTAGATATGTGTAGAACTGTTATAAATGTAACAGGTGATGCTTCAGTATGCTCAATTGTAAATTCTTGGATAGAGAAGAAATAATTTATCTTTTCTTTTGTTTAATTCTAGCGCTTTTTCCGAATCTTTCTCTCATATAGAATATCCTTGCTCTCCTAACTCTCCCTTCTTTTTCTATGTTGATTTTTTCAATAACAGGGGAGTTGGTTGGAAAAATTCTTTCAACACCTACTCCATTAGAAACTTTTCTAATTGTAAATGTTTCTGTACTTTTTTCTCCTTTTCTTTGAAGTACAACTCCCTTAAAAAACTGAGTTCTTTCTTTCTTACCCTCTTTTACTTTGTAATAGACAGTTATTTCATCTCCTGCCTTGAAAGAAGGGTGTTGTTTTCTTTCAATTAATTCGTTATTTATTTCTTGTATTAAACTCATTTTTTTATGTGTTGTGCGGGCAAAAGTACAAATTAGTTTTATAAAACAAAAAAAAGATATTTAAGATTTTTCTTTTTTTTCTCTATTTTCAGTTAAAGTTATTGACTTTTTTTCTCTCCATTTCGTAATTTCCTTCTCATTACCAGATAATAATACTTCTGGAACTTTATTTCCTTCCCAGTTAGCAGGTCTTGTATAAACAGGAGGGGCTAATAAATTATCTTGAAATGAATCAAATAAAGCAGATGTTTCATTATTCATTACGCCGGGAATTAATCTAATTATAGAATCACAAAGTACTGCAGCGGGCAACTCTCCACCGGAAACAACATATTCTCCTATTGATAACTCCAAGTCTACAAATAAATCCCTTATTCTTTGGTCAATTCCTTTGTATCTCCCGCAAATAATAATTAGATTTTTTAATTGTGATAATTTGTTTGATATTTTTTGATTGAGTTGTTTGCCGTCTGGACTCATAAATATCACTTTATTGTAATTTCTCTCTTTTTTAAGAGCCCTTATACATTCCGCTAAAGGCTCTGGTTTTAAAACCATTCCTGCTCCACCTCCAAATGAGTAGTCGTCAATTTTTTTTTGTTTATGTTTCGAATAATTTCTTAAGTCGTGAATTTCAACTTTTACAATACCAGCTTTTATCCCTCTACTTAAAATAGATGTTTCAAAAACTCCTTTAAAAACAGAAGGTAAAGCGGAGATAATATCAATCCTCATAAATTATTATTTTTTCAAATTTAAAAAAAAGATTTTTAATGATTTAGGTGTTAAAATTTGATATTGACAAAATGTCATATCTTCATTATAAAATATTAATAACCAGTGTTTTATATATATTTATATAAATAAAAGATGTAATATAATTAAAGTAAATAAATAATAGTGATTTTATGTTTAATATTAGAATTTATTAGTTGCATTAACAATCATTTTATTAAAATAAATGATAGTTTTTTAATTATTTAATTTCAAATACTTAAGTTAGTTTTTCAAATTTTTAAAAATGTTCTTTAATTATTTAATATTTTTTATTTTTAAATTCTTTTCTATTGTTTGCAGATGAAACTATTTTTTTTTCTATATGTTTTTTTTATTGGATTTTCTTTTTCTCAAACTTATGATTCTTTTGATAATCATTTTTCTAAACACGAAAAAAAAATTGCTAATACCGCATCTGAATTCTCTCATCTAACTAAGACAGAAAAAGAAGTTTTTTTTTATCTTAATTTAGCTAGGATTAATCCTAAATTATTCGCCAAAACTTTTTTAATCAATAATAAAGAAAAAATTGATTGTACAAAAGATTATAATTCATTGTACAAAACTTTAACAAAAATGGATGCTTTAGAGCCATTATATTTCAATCATGATTTTTATTTATTTGCAAAATGTCATGCAATTCAATCTGGAAAAAAAGATTATGTTGGTCATGAAAGGAAAAGGGGAAGTGGTTGCAAGCCTATAATTTCTTCTAAATCATGGGGGGAATGTTGTTATTATGGTGAAGAGGACGCATTAGCAATTGTATTAGATTTACTTGTTGATTGTAATTATCGTGGTTTAGGTCATAGAAAAATTATGCTATCAGATGAATTTAAATCTATGGGGGTATTTATAGCTCCCCACAAATCATATAATTTTAATGCTGTTTTAGATTTTACAAGTGAATAACTTCATCATATGCGTCAGCAACTGCTTCCATAATTGCTTCACTCATAGTTGGATGTGGGTGAATAGCTTTTAAAATTTCATTTCCTGTAGTTTCTAATTTTCTTGCAACAATTATTTCAGCAATCATTTCTGTTACATTATATCCTATCATATGGCAACCCAATAACTCGCCATATTTTGCATCAAAAATAATTTTAACAAATCCATTTTTATGTCCAGAGGCAGATGCCTTTCCAGAAGCGGAAAATGGAAATTTACCAATTTTCAAATCATAGCCCTTTTCTTTTGCTTCAGCTTCAGTATAACCCACAGAGGAAATTTCAGGAGAGCAATAAGTACAATTAGGAATATTATTATAATCAATTAGATCTGGATTGTGACCAGCAATTTTTTCAACACACAAAATTCCCTCAGCAGAAGCTACGTGAGCCAATGCTTGATTTGGTAAAATATCACCAATTGCATAATATCCTTCAATATTTGTTCTGTAAAATTCATCAACAAGAACCTTGCCTTTATCAGTTTTTATACCAACATCTTCTAATCCAATTCCTTCAATATTTGCTTGGATACCCACAGCTGACAAAACAATATCAGTTTCAATTATTTCTAAGCCCTTATCAGTTTTAATGTTTACTATACAAGCATCATTTTTTATATCAACTTTTTCAACAGTTGAACTTGTCATTACATTGATTCCATGTTTTTTGAAAGATCTTTTTAATTCTCTAGATATGTCAATATCTTCAAGAGGAACTATGTTTTTCATAAACTCAACAATTGTAACATCAACTCCCATTGATCTGTAAAAATATGCAAATTCAACACCAATAGCACCTGAACCAACAATGACCATTTTTTTTGGCATTTTATTTAGAGTCATAGCCTCTCTATACCCTATAATTTTTTTACCATCTTGTTTAAGATTTGGTAATTCTCTAGATCTTCCACCAGTTGCAAGGATTATATGTTTTCCAGAAATTTCTTTTATTTCGCTTCCGTTAATTATATCAACTTTTTTATTTTTTTTAATTTTTCCATAGCCTTTAATTACGGTGATTTTATTTTTTTTCATTAAAAAATCAACTCCTTTACTCATTCCATTTGCAACACTTCTGCTTCTTTCGATTACTGATTTAAAGTTAGCCTTAGCCTTAGTTATTTCAATCCCATAATCTTCAGCATGATTTACATAGTCAAAAACTTGAGCGCTTTTAAGTAAAGCTTTTGTTGGAATACATCCCCAGTTTAAACAAACTCCACCTAGGCTTTCTTTTTCTACTATTGCTGTATTAAAACCTAATTGTGATGCTCTAATTGCAGTAACATATCCTCCAGGTCCGCTACCTAGTATAATAATATCAAAATTCATTTTTTTATTTTTTTTTCAAATATAATTATTTACTAATTGCAATTGCTGATATTTCCAAATTAACATTTTTTGGCAATTTACTAACTTCAACGGTTTCTCTAGCAGGGTATGGTTTGGAAAAATATTTACTATATATTTTATTAACGTCATCAAATAAATTCAAGTCTGATAAAAAAATACTACATTTTACAACATTTTTGAAAGAACAATTACATTTTTCTAAAATATATTTTAAGTTTTCCATAACCATTTTTGTTTCATCTAAGATATTATTTGAGATTATTTTATTTGTTTCTCTATTTATTGCAATTTGACCTGAAATAAATATTAAATTACCATGTTTTATACATTGACTATATGGACCAATTGGTTCTGGAGCTTTATTTGAGTATATTTCTTGTTTCATTTTGTTTATGAATTTATTAATAATTGATGTTTTTGATTCTTTTACTTATAATTTAATGCATATATGTGAAAAATATGTAAAAAAAGTTGAAGTAATTAGAGTTGACAAAATTAATATTGATTCAATACAAATTTATGATAAATTAATTTTTTCACCTGGTCCTGGTTTGCCTTCAGATTACCCTGTATTATTTCAAATACTTCAAAATTATTATCAGTCAAAAGATATTCTTGGGATTTGTTTAGGTTGTCAAGCTATTGCTAACTACTTAGGAGTAAATTTATTAAATTTAAAAAATGTCATGCATGGTAAAAAAACACTAGTAAAACATTTTAATAATGACAAAAAACTTTACAAAAGTATACCCAATGAATTTAATGTAGGTAGATATCATTCATGGGTGGTAAATAATAAAAAAACAAAAGAGTTAATTGTAACTTCAGTTGATAAGTTTAATAATATTATGTCATTCAAACATAAAAAATATAAATTAAGAGGAATTCAGTATCATCCCGAGTCAATATTGACAGATTATGGTAAAGAAATAATCAAAAATTGGATAAATAATTAGAATCAAATATATTTTTTTTCTTCTCAATTTTTAAGTCTTTCAAAATATCAGATTTTACTCTAATTACAAAATTGTAACTTTTTCTATTACCAAAAGGAATCCAGTTAAACAACATTTCCCAACAATGAAGATCTCTATATATATCAAAAGAAGTGAAAGTAAAATCTTTATTTTTTAAATCATAACCAGACCTAAATTTTAAATTCCATTTTTTAGATAAACCAATTTCACCATCAAAATTTAATGATTGAATTATTTCACTTTGAGTTGTGGGCTTTCTGTAACTTATATTGTAATACAAATTTATATTCCATGGAATATGGTATTTGTGTTTTTTACTTTTTTCAAGATTAGTAAATTTCATATTTAAGTTGAAGTTACTACTTGTGATTCTTCCTATTTTTCCATCTTCAAAATATAACTTATTAATTCTGACCCCACTTTCACTAACTTTGTATGGATCTAATATTGTGTTCATTTGAAAATCAAAATTTTTTGAAATTTTATTTCTTATGTTGACATAAATAGGACTTAAATTAAGTGAGTCAACAGCTAAGTTATAGTTTCCGTTAATTGAAAAGTCTTCAAAAATTTTAATTTTTTTATTTTCTTTATTCTTTAATTTCATTTCAAGATTATTTCTTAAAGAAAATGAAACATTTCCAAATTTCCCTGCTCGAGGAAACCCATAAATTGAACCATTATAGTGAGAGTAAATTTCTTGATTGCCAATTGAGTCGTTTTGTACATTGGAATATATTTCCCAGAATTCATTTGAGAAATCTGGATGGTAACTAAAAGAAATTGAAGGAGTAATTACATGCCTAAAGGTTTTTTTTCTGAAATCAAGAATTCCATATAATTTAGTGCTTGCATTAATTGATAAATTAAAATCTCTTAACTGATAAAAACCTGTTAAGGTATCAGAGTAAATTTCATTTAAATTATCATTCCAATTTTGTATATTTTTTTTAAAATACCATCTCTCTGTATAGTTTAATGATGGAGATATATTCAAATAATTAAATAGATTAAATGAAGTAGAGATAGGAATAGAATGCTTTACGCCTGATTTAATATTTTTATTAATATTATTAAATAATAGACTATCAGGTCTACTTAGTTGTGTCCTCGAATTAACACTATAGCTAAAACCTAAATTTGATAAAAATGATGATTTATTTGATTTATTAAATAATTTTTGTCTTCCTGTATTAAAGTTTATTTCTGGAATTGTTAAATCAACTTGTTTAGTTAGAGTATTTTGTGAGTGCCTCAATGTTAATGAGAGATTGAAAGGTTTTCCTTCCCATTTTTTTCTCCAATTAATGTTTGAGGATAAACTATTTTGTAGATAATCATTAGAGTATAAATTATTTTGAGAGTAACTACTTGATGCGATATTAACTGAAGCTGAAAATCTAGAATTGGGTCTTAATTTTGGATCTTCTTGATGATTCCATTTAATACTAAAATCATTATTTTGACTAAAATCATTTCTATATTTTTCCCCTAATTTTGTTTTAGAAAAGTTAATATTTATTCCACCATTATATTTATATCTTTTTTTATAATTAGAATTAACTCCAAATCTAAAACTTCCTCTAGTATATAAATCTGTAGTTAATTTTAAATCTACGTAGTCATTTATTCCAAAATAGTAACCTAATTCTTTTAGATTATAGCCTAGAGCAGTAGAATTTCCGTAGCTTGGTAATAAAACTCCTGATGATCTTTTATTAGAGATTGGAAAAATAGCAAAGGGTAAAAATATTGGAGTCGGTATATTTTCAATAACAAGGTTAGCAGGACCTGAAATTATTTTTTCTCCTTCTATGAATTTTACTTTATTTGCTTTTATATAAAAATGTGGCTCTTTATGATTACATGTCGTATATAGTCCCTTTGACAAATATTGTGTTTTATCTTCAACTTTTTTAACAATATTACCATGTAAATAGCTTTCTCCCTCATTAGTTAGAAGGTTAGTTATTATGCCTTTTTTAGTTTTGAAATTATATTTAATTGTTTTGGATTTATATTCTTTGCCATTTTCAATAAATATTGGATTTTGAATTAAAATATTATTTGTGTCAATTTTTCCTTGAGCAAATAAAGTATTCTCTTTTAAATTAATTGTGATAAAGTAAGCTTCAAGATTTATTTTATTATATATGACTTTAGCTTTATTATATAATTTAATAACATTATGTTCTAGATCATAAATTATTGAGTCATTGGCAAAATATTCAATTTTTTCATCTAATTCTTTTTTTGGTATTGAGTCGGATTCAAATTCAATACTATTCTTGCTAAAAGTAATACCATTAAGTATTATACAAAGACATGTTAGTAATATTTTTTTGTTACTCAAAATTTGTTAATCTTATTAATTATCTTAAAGAGTTGTAAAAATAAAATAATATTCTCTTGAAACGATTGGTTTTTATAATTCTTGTGTTTTACTTAATTAATTTTCCCTCAAATATATATTCTCAAGAAAATGATTATTTTAATTTAAAAACAGTTGTTATAGACCCAGGGCATGGTGGAAAAGATCCTGGTAGTATAGGAACTGGAAGATATAAGGTTTATGAGAAAGATATTTCTCTTGATATTTCATTGAAATTAGGAAGATATATTAAAAGTCATTTTCCAGAAATTAATGTAATATATACAAGAGAAAATGATGAATTTGTTAAATTATATGAAAGATCTCAAATAGCTAACAAAAACAATGCTGATTTATTTATCTCAATTCATTGTGATGCATTTACTAATGAAAACGCTTCAGGTTCATCCACATATGTAATGGGTCCTCATAAATCTGATAGTAATCTTCAAATTGCAATGAGAGAAAATTCATCAATTTTAATGGAAGAAGATTTTGAGTTGGACTACGCAGGATTTAACCCTAATGAACCAGAATCTTACATTGCTTTAAACATGTATCAATCTAAATATATTGGATATGCTTTAGATTTTGCATCTAAAGTACAGAATGAATTTTCAAAATCATCAGATAGAAAAAATCGAGGAGTTAAACAAGCAGGTTTTTTGGTTTTAAGTAAAACAACAATGCCTAGTGTTCTTATTGAGGTTGGTTTTATAACAAATAAAATTGAAGAAGACTATTTAATTTCTCAAAATGGTAAAGATGAGGTAGCAAAATCAATTTTTGAGGCATTCTGTAGTTATAAAAAGCAAATTGATTTTCTAACAGAGAATAGTAAAAACAATTTGATTTTAAATGATTCAGTTAAATCCAGTTCCCTCAACATTAATGATAATACAGATAGCTTTGATAACATAGATACCTTTTTAACCGTTCAATTTTTTGCATCAAGAGATTCAATTCAATTCAACAGCAATGAATTGAATGATGATTTAATTTTTTGTATAAGAGAAAATTCTCTTTATAAATATTTTTATGGTAAATCAAACTCATATAATAAAATTAAAAATCTTCAAAACAAATTGAAAAAATATGGTTTTTTTGATAGTTTCATAGTGGGATTTTTTAACAAAAATAAAGCAGAATTGAGCAAAGTTTTGTCTATTTTAGATAAAGAAAATGACTGAGCATGTTAAACAAAGAATTTTTTTTAGGAATCATATGTCTTGTAGCAGGAATTGCATTGTTTTTTGGAATTAAATTTCTATCTGGAGACAATAATCCACTGTTTAACAATAATAAATTTTATGTTAAATATGATAATATTGATGGTTTAGAAAAATCCAATGATATAACAATCAATGGTGGAGTAATTGGTCAGGTAACTGATTTGATTTTAATTCCATCTAATAATTCGTGGTTAGTTGAGTTAACTATTGATGAGCCAAAAGTATTAGGTCAATTAACTAAACAATCCTTATTTGAAATTCAAGACGATGGTTTTTTAGGAACTAAAATAATTCTTTTGAAGTTAGCACCTGGCGATAAAGTTTTTCCAGGAGACACTTTAAATGGCTCATCAAATGGTTTAATGTCACAATTCTCTCGTCAGTTTGATGGATTTGATATTCAGCAAGTAGTTTCTCCAATTTTAGAACTTTTAGAGAAAATTACCACTTTAACTAATGATATTGATAGAATTATAGTTAGTAATGAAAAAAATGTTAACGGAATAATTTCAAATTCTGAAAATATTGTAAAAAGTTTATCAAAAAATGCTAAAAACTTTAATAATTTAATCAATAATTTGTCGGATTTTAGTAACGAATTATCATCTTTTTCATTACCTGAAATTTCTGTTAACTTGAATAATGATTTAAAAAAACTTAATTCTATTTTAAATAAAATTGATCAGGGAAATGGTTCTGTAGCTAAAGCAATCAATAGTGATGACTTAATAGAAGAATTTGAAGCAACTTTAAAAAGTATTAAATCTTTGGTTGAAGATTTTGAAAAAAACCCAAAAAAATACTTTAAAGAAATTAAACTCTTGAGAAAATAGTTTAAACATTATGGAGTACTTAATTAAATATAAATTTCAAATTTTATTTTTTTTAATTTTATCAGGAAACCTGTTTCTTTTTTATAGAAATTTTAAAAAAATTTTCAGAAATATTAATCTTGGTAAAAAAAATGTTTCTTCAGATAATAAAAAAGAAAGATGGAAAAGAGTTTTGTTTATTGCTTTTGGTCAGTCAAAAATGTTTGATAAACCCTTAGTAGCTATTTTACATTTAATTGTTTACTTAGGCTTCATCATTATTAATATTGAATTAATTGAAATAATTATTGATGGTTTATTTGGTACTCACAGAGTTTTATCCTTTTTAGGTTCCTTCTATAATTTTTTGATAGCTAGTTTTGAAATACTTGCTTTTCTTGTTCTAATATGCGTTGTAATTTTTTTAATAAGAAGAAATATAATAAAAGTTAAAAGATTTTTAAGTTCTGAAATGAAGGGTTGGCCAACACTAGATGGTAATTTAATTTTAATTTTTGAAATTTTATTAATGCTTGCTTTTCTTACAATGAATGCAGCAGATTCAATTTTACAAGTAAATTATCCAGAAAAATATATAAATGTTGGTTTATTTCCAATCAGTAATTTTTTAATAGTCCCCTTTATAGAAAATTTAAGTACTCAAACATTAATTTTTCTAGAGCGCTTTTGTTGGTGGTTTCACATTATCGGAATTTTAGGTTTTTTAAACTATTTAGCTATTTCTAAACATCTTCATATTCTTTTAGCATTTCCAAGTACCTATTATTCTAAATTAACTCCCAAAGGTCAATTTAATAATATGAGTTCTGTTACTAAAGAAGTTGAAATTATGTTGAATCCTAATACTGACCAGTTTTCTCAATCTTCACCAGAACAAGTAGAAACTTTTGGAGCTAAAGACGTTAAAGATTTAAATTGGCTTCAGCTTTTAAATTCTTATTCGTGTACTGAATGTGGTCGATGTAGCGCTGAATGCCCTGCGAATGTCACTGGTAAAAAATTATCTCCTAGAAAAATCATGATGGATGTTAGAGACAGGCTTGAAGAGGTAGGAAAAGGAATTGATAAAAATGGTTCTGATTTTAATGATGGTAAAACATTATTAAACGATTATATAACTCATGAAGAATTATGGGCATGTACCTCTTGTAATGCCTGCGTTGAAGTATGTCCAATAAATATTGATCCACTTTCTATAATTATGGATCTTAGAAGATATGCTGTTATGGAAGAATCTTCTGCTCCCACAGATTTAAATACTGTGTTTTCAAATATTGAGAATAATGGTGCACCTTGGCCTTTTCCCTCTTCAGATAGATTAAAATGGACAAAAAATGAATAAAATTAAACTGATTGATAAAGCAATTGATGGTAATAATATTAGTCCTGTTTTACCTGAAAAAATTAAAAATTATTTAATTGATATTGACGGTACAATTTGTGACGATATTCCAAATGAAGAACCTGAACGAATGGAAGACGCAAAAGTATATCCTGAGGCCTTAATAACACTCAATAAGTGGTTTAATGAAGGTCACATTATTACTTTTTTTACTTCAAGACTAGAAATTCATAGGCAGGTTACGGAAAATTGGCTAAATAAACATGGTTTTAAATATCATGGTTTACTAATGAATAAACCAAGAGGGGGTAACTATCATTGGATTGATAATCATATGGTTAGAGCTACTCGATATCAAGGGAAATTTACCGATCTAGTTGAAAAAAATATAAAAATTCAAGTATTCAAAGAAGATGGAAATTAAAGTAAAAACCATGTCTGAATGGCAACAAGAAGGGAAAGAACCAGAGATCTTATTTTGGGTAGGTTCTGCTGGGAGCTTTGATGAAAGAGCAAAAAAAATTACCAGAGAATTTGTTAATATTTTAAATTTTTGTCGTATTGATTTTGGTGTATTGGGAACTGAAGAGTCAGCAAGTGGTGATGTAGCTAAACGTTCAGGAAATGAATTTCTATTTCAAATGCAAGCATTAATGAATATTCAAGTTTTAAATAGTTATAAAATTAATCGAATTGTAACAACTTGTCCTCATGATTATAATACTATAAAAAATGAATATAAATCTTTAGGTGGTGTTTATGAAGTTTATCACCACACTGAATTTATTTCAGAATTAATTAAAAGTAATAAATTAAATCTCAATGAAATTTACAATGACGCAATAATTACTTATCATGATCCATGTTATTTGGGTAGAGGAAATAATATTTATAAATCTCCTCGAGAATTATTGCGAAATTCAGGAGCTAAAATTAGTGAAATGAAAAGATTTAAAAATAAATCTTTTTGTTGTGGTGCTGGTGGTGCTCAAATGTTTAAGGAACCTGAAAAAGGTAATCAAGATATAAATATTAATCGAACTAAAGAAGCTTTAGATACTCTAGGTTTTAATTTAAATAAATTAGACACTAATTTTAAAAAAAAGAGAAAAATTATTGCAACTGGTTGCCCATTTTGTAACACAATGTTAACAGATGGTATAAAAAATCAAAATAAAGAATCTGAAGTGGAAGTTTTAGATATTGTTGAAATTATTTCAAAAGCCAAAAAAGATTTTTTATGAAAGATTTCATTAGTGAAAAGATAAATTCTTATAATTCTAATTCTAGATTGTGGATCTTTCAATCTTTAATTTTATTAACAAATAATGAAAAAGAAATTATTTCTAATAAATTAAATAACTTTTTTGATAATTGGGATGCTCATGGAAAAAAATTAAAAAGTTCAAGTTTTTTTGTTTATTCTAATTTCTTAATTGTTTTAGTTGACTCAAGCAAAGTAAGTCCTACTGGTTGCGCAATTGATAAGCTTTTTAATAAAATTAAAGACATAGGAATTAAAATAAATAAAAGTTTAATTAATAATAATTTTATTGCCTATAAATTAAATGATTCAGAATCGATATATTTTTTAAACTTATTTGATTTTAAAAAACACATAAAAGATAAATTAATATTAGATTGTGTTGTTTTTGATAATTCAATTTCGACTATTGAACAATTAAAAAATTCTTGGTTAATAAGTATTGAAGAATGGAGAAAAAAGTATATTAATAATTAAATCAAAAAAAAAGGACTCATAATGAGTCCCTTTTTTTTGATCTCTTTAGTTTATTTCTCTAAAAGAATAAGCTAAAGTTTACACCAGCGATGAAACTAGAACCAGATAAGTCAACAGACTCATTACCAGTACTTACTCTTTCACCATCAACAATTAAGTCAAGTGCAACGTAAGGCTCTATAGCAATGTGTTCTCTCATTACAAGTGTGTAACCCATTCCAAAACCAACGTGAGTTGATTGAGATCTAGATTGCATAACTCCTTCTGTTTGTACTAATGATATATTACCACCAGCATCAACTTCGAAAGAACTCATAGTTCCCCATTCTTCAGATTGAGTTGTACTACTTGACATATTTACTTCCATAAATAAGTTTCTAGCAGCATAGTATCTTCCGAATACACCGAATGTTCTAGAGTTATTTGTAAGAGTATATTCATCGTGAGCACCAATAATTTCAGTAGCACCAGTTACTGCATTAGGTACAGCAATACCATCATAAGATGGGAAGTACTGATCATCAGTGTTAAAATGAATCATTGCTCCTAAAGCTAAACCATCTTGGATAAAGTATCCAATTTTTGGAGTGATAGCTAAATCAGTCCATGATGTTTCGCTTAATTGAGATCCCGCACCTAAAAGGATAGTACCTTTTTTAGTTTGTGCGTTAGTAGAGAATAACATAACAGTTACCGCTACAAAAGTTAAAATAATTCTTTTCATAATTAATATTAATTTAAATTAACAGACCAAAGCTAATAAAAAAATCTTACCAAATAAGTTTTTTTTATTTTTTTTTATTTTTTTTTAGATGTGCTAACCATATAAATTGGATATTAAAACCTTCAAAAAAAATTACATCAGAACCTTTTTTCATCAAATCTGTTAATAAAACCATCTAAAATACGTGATTCGTTATTAATTAAACTTTTAGGTGTATATATAGCTTGTGGTAATGATAAGAATGAAATATTTTTTATTTCATTGTCTTCGAAATTGATTGAAATACTACTGCACAAAATATCATTTACTCCACTAATTCTTTCTTTCAAATCAGTCTCAAAGTACTTTAACTCAGTATTTCCTTGTAAAGTAATTTTGTGAAGATTACCCTCTTTAAAATTTCCAAATAATTTTTTTCCTTTTATTTGATCAAAATAATCATCAATTTTTTTGGAAGTAATGAAGCTGTTATTAGGAATATAAATGCTATCTAGAGTTTCATTTTTTGTAAAAAGGAAAATAGTATCGCCACTTATTTGACTTTTTTTTGTCCAAAGTACAGGGTTTTCCATCAAACAAATAGTTTCTGCTTTGAAATTAAATATGGAATTTTTGCATTTTCCTTGAATTGAATCACTTGTTATGTATGTTTTGTTGATTACATATAATAAAGAGTCATTATCATTTAGTTTCATTATCTCACCCTCAACTATTATTTCTGAACTATTTTCAGATTTAAATTTTATTTTTGGTTTACCTGTAAATTCAGAAGTTCCATTAAACTCATTAAATGTTTCACAAAATATTTGTATGTTATTCTCTTGTTCTATTTCAATATTACCAAACAAACTTGTTTTTTTATCATTATTATAAAAAATACTATCACAGTTAATGACTCTTTGTTCAGTTTTAATAAATCCATTTCCCCACACACTTAAATTTTCTTCTTTTTTATCATAAACACCCAAGTTTCCCATAATAAACATATTATCAGAAGATATTTTGGATCTACTATTTAAGAATATAATTTCATTTTTATTATCTATATCTAAATTATCTGATTCAATTATATACTTACTCGTTTTCATATTCACATTTTCACTAAATTGTCCAAATTCATCTTTTGTGTGAAATTTGCCTATTTTACTTATTATGGTATTATAATTGTCAGTTAGTTTTCCTCCATTGTTGTAATAAACTATTTTTTTATCAGGATTATAGCTTAAATAATCTGTTGTGATTTTATTTTTATTTTTAGTGAAAACAACTTTTTGAGAAAAATTAATTAAAGTATCATTTTTCAAAAATTCAATTTTTTTTGATTCAATTTTTGAACCTTTATTATCTAATATTATAGAACTCTTTACACTATTGACTTTAACGTATTTTCCATCTTTTGAAATATATATTGTATCACAGTATAATTTATGCTTCTTAAATTGAGCAATTACATCACCACAAAACATGTCAAATTCGGTATTATTTATTTTGATGTTTTGCAAAAAATTAGATTGAAGAATATTTATTTCTTTTTGGGAAAATGAATTGAAAAACAAAAGTATGAATACAAAAAAAATATCGTGTTTTTTTTTGAACATTGTTTATCTGTATATGGTTTCCTTTCTATCTGGTCCAACAGAGATAATTTTTATTGGAATATTAATTTCTTTTTCTAAGTATTTTATATAATTTTTTAAATTAAATGGAAGATTTTCGAATCTGGAAATTTTTGTTATATCTTTTTTCCAGCCTTTAAATTCTTTGTAAATTGGTTTTATTCCTTTTGGGTCCAAATCATAAGGGAGGTGATTAATTTTTTCTCCAAAGTAATCATAATGGGTACAAACCTTTATTTTTTCTAAATTAGATAACACATCAATTTTTGTAATAACTAGTTCAGTAATTCCATTAATCATAGTTGCATATTTTAAAGCTGGAAGATCTAACCAGCCACACCTTCTTGACCTTCCAGTTGTGGAGCCAAATTCATGACCAATTTTTTGTATTTCTTTTCCTATATTATCATGTAATTCAGTTGTGAAAGGTCCTGACCCAACTCTGGTGCAATAAGCTTTGAAAATGCCTATAACTTTTTTTATTTTGTTAGGAGGAATCCCTAATCCTGTACATGCTCCTGCAGCAACTGTATTTGAAGATGTTACATATGGGTAGCTTCCGTAATCAATGTCTAATAATGTTCCTTGAGCTCCTTCTGCAAGAATCCTTTTTATTTCTTTATTATTGACGAAATATTCACCATCAACTATGTTTAATTTTTTTAATTCTTTAGCGCATTTTAACCAAATTTTTTCATCTTCTAATTGGTTAGGGGCCTTATAATTATAAAGTTTTAACAAAATTTCGTTGTGTTTTTTTGTCAATGTCTTAAATTTTTTAATAAAGTTTTTAGATTCAATATCACCTACTCTTAATCCATTTCTGCCAGTTTTATCCATATAGGTAGGGCCGATTCCTTTGAGGGTTGATCCAACTTTTTTCTTTCCTTTAGCAAGTTCAGATGCTGCATCTAAATATCTGTGAGTAGGTAAAATTAAATGAGCTTTTCTTGAAATAAAAAGATTGTTTTTGTAGAGAATTTTATTTTTTTTTAATTTTTTAAGTTCATTAAAAAAAATAATTGGATCAATAACAACACCATTTCCAATTAAATTTTTTGTTTTTTTTTGAAAAATTCCAGATGGAATTGTGTGTAAAACGTTAGTTAATCCATTAAATTTTATTGTATGTCCAGCATTAGGTCCACCTTGAAACCTCCCAATTAAATTATATTTTTTACCTAAATAATCAACAATCTTTCCCTTTCCTTCATCCCCCCACTGTAATCCTAATAGTATATCTACTTTCATTTTATTTATTTTCACAATTATTATTTAAGCAATGACCATAAAAATTCAAAGAGTGTTTTGATATTTTAAAATTTAAAATTTCTTCAGCAGATTTCATAATTTTTTGTAACCTTGGATCGCAGAATTCTTGAATTTTATTACAGTTAACACAAATTAAATGATTGTGTTGTTTTTTATTTAAAGTCTTTTCGTATAAAACTCTGCTATCAAATGAATGCTTGGTAATTAAGTCTAGTTTCTGAAACAGTTCTATTGCATTGTAAATAGTTGCTTTGCTTATTTTATTTTTTTTTGAAATTTTTTTAAATAGTTCTTCTATATCAAAATGCGTATTTAGTTTATATATCTCTTCTAATATAATATTTCTTTCTGGTGTTTTTCTGAGCTTTTGTTTTTCTAAATAGTTATTTAATATATCAATTGGACTTCTATTTTCTTTATTTATCATTTCTTGAAAAAATTACTTTAACAATTTATTAACTATTTTTTTATGATTTTAATTTTCTTTCAACTTTTTTTACCCCATCAATTTTCTTTAACCTTTCAATTAATTTCTTAATGTGTATTTTATTTTTTACCATAATATCCACTTTGCCAGAAAAATAACCATCTGTACTTTTGAAATTGATTGATTCCATTTCTACAGACATATCATTTGAAATTATTTTAGTTATCTGATTAACAATACCTGTGGAATCTATACCTTTAATTTCTATAATTGCAGAAAAATCTAAATCCTCAATATTAATCCAATGTGCCTCAATTGTCCTGTAGTTAAAATTTGTTTTTAATCTTATCGAATTAGGACAATTATATGAGTGTACTTTTATTCCATCTTCAATTGTGATAAATCCAAAGACATCGTCTCCAGGAATGGGATTGCAGCAAGAGGCAATTTTATATTCTAATTCATCTTTTCCATCTCCAAATCTTAATATTTTTTTATTTTTTTTAGCGACTTTGAGAAATTCTTTATTTTCCCCTTGATTTTTTCTTCTTGTTAACTTTGATCTAAGATATGTATACCAGCTTTCTCTACTTTCAATATATTTTTTTAAGTCTGGGTTATTAATATTACCTGTGCCAATTTTAAAGAATAATTCCTGACTATCTTGTAATTTAAAAAAAGCTTGAAGTTCATTGATTCTTTTTTCTGAAAAAGGAATTTTCAAGTGTTTTAATTTTCGTTTTAAAATTTCTTTACCTTCTTCAGCTATAATTTTTTTTCCTTCATTTAAAGAGCTTTTTATTTTATTTTTTGCTTTAGATGTAATTACAAAATCTAACCAACTTTCTTTTGGTCTTTGTTTTTCAGAAGATATAATTTCTATTTGATCGCCACTTTTTAATTTGTGGCTTATAGGAACTAATTTTCCGTTAACTTTAGTACCTAAACATCTTTTTCCAAGATCGGTATGGATACTAAAAGCAAAATCTAGAGCTGTAGAATTTTTAGGAAGTGTTACAAGCTCTCCATTGGGGGTAAATACAAATATTTCTTTTGAATAAAGATTTAGTTTAAACTCATTTAAAAAATCTACGGCATTTTCTTCAGGACTCTCTAATAAGTCTCTAATATTATTTATCCATTTATTTAAATTATCAGGTTTTTTTGAGTTTTTATTATTTTTTTTATAAATCCAATGAGCAGCAAGTCCTTTTTCAGCAATTTGGTCCATTCTTTCACTTCTTATTTGCACTTCAACCCAATGTCCATCCGGACCCATTACTGTGGTGTGTAGTGATTCATAACCATTAGTTTTTGGTGTTGAAATCCAGTCTCTCAATCTGTCTGGATTTGGTTTATAAAAATCTGTAACTATTGAGTATATTTTCCAACAGTCAGATTTTTCATCAGACTCTTTAGAATTTGTTATAATTCTTATTGCAAATTTATCAAATACTTCCTCAAAATTAATTTCTTGTTTAGCCATTTTTTTTCTTATTGAAAAAATAGATTTTGGCCTTCCCTTAATTGATACTTTAAATCCTTCTTTTTTTACATTTAATTTTATTGGTTTTAAAAATTTTTTAATATAATTTTCTCTTTCAACTTTAGTTTCATTTAATTTTTTTGATATTTCAAAATATTTTTCAGGTTCTGTATATTTTAATGATAAATCTTCAAGTTCAGTTTTGATTGAATATAATCCTAATCTATGAGCTAATGGAGCATATATGTAAAGAGTTTCAGAAGCAATTTTTTTTCTTTTACTATTTTTTAGAGAACCTAAGGTTCTCATGTTATCCAATCTGTCAGCTAATTTTATTAAAATAACATTTACATCGTCTGATAATGTCAATAACATTTTTCTAAAATTTTCAGCTTGTATAGAGCTTGCGCTATCAATCACCTCAGATATTTTTGTTAGTCCATCAATTATATTTGATACTTTTTTCCCAAATTTTTTCTCAATTTCATTCAATTTTATTTCACTGTCTTCAACAACATCATGTAATAATGCGCATGTTATAGCTAATTTTCCTAGGCCAATTTCTTTTGCAACAATTTTAGCAACAGATAGAGGATGAAAAATATATGCTTCTCCTGATTTTCTTTTTACGTTTTTATGGGCTGTATATGCTAAATCAAAAGCTTTTTTTATATCTTTTTTTTCTTCATTATTGATTTTTGTCCCCAAAGACCTGATAAGAGATTTATACTTAGTTAATATTTCTGTAGGGATTAATTTTTCAGACATTTTTATTTTACTATAGTATTTGATAATTCACCAAACCCAATCCGTAAATTTTCCTTTAACCCATATCCTCTCATAATGACAGTATCACCGTTTTCTAGAAATTTTCTTTTTTCTCCATTTTCTAAAGTAATACTTTTAGACCCTGCCCACGATAATTCAAGCATGGAGCCAAATTCATTTTTTTCTGGTCCAGAAATAGTTCCTGATGCAAGTAAATCTCCCGCTTTAATGTTGCAACCATTAACAGTATGATGGGCTAGCTGTTGAGCCATATTCCAGTACATATATTTGAAGTTTGATTTAGTTACTAGAGAGGGTTTTGATTTTTGAGATTTAATAAGTACCTCAAGATTTATGTCAAAGTTTTTTTTGCCTTCAAATTTTAAATATTTCTGAACTTCTGGAATTTGTTTTTCACCAGAAACTCTGAATGGTTCAAGAGCATCAAGTGTAACAATCCATGGTGAAATGCTTGAATTAAAACTTTTCCCAAGGAATGGACCTAATGGTACATATTCCCATTTTTGAATGTCTCTAGCTGACCAGTCATTAAAAAGACATAATCCAAAAATATAGTCTTCTGCATTTTCGATTTTTATATTTTCTCCTAATTCATTTCCTTTTCCAGTAATAAATCCCATTTCTAATTCAAAATCTAATAATTTTGAATCTGAAAATATTGGGTTACTTTCACCTTTTGGAAGAATTTGTCCTTTGGGTCTTTTTACATTTGTTCCTGAAATTACTATTGAAGAAGACCTTCCATGATACCCCACCGGAATATGTAACCAATTAGGAAGTAGAGCATTTTCCGGATCTCTAAACATTTTTCCAACATTAGTAGCGTGGTCTTTACTGGAATAGAAGTCTGTATAATCTCCAATTTTCACTGGCATTACCATTTCAACATCTTTATTTTGAAATAATATACTTTTATCAATAAATTCTTTTTTTAATATCCTATTTTCAATATCAAATAAATCCCCAATTTTATTCCTTACAGACCTCCAAGAATCTTTTTTTTGTTCCAAAAAATTATTTAAATTTTTCCCCTGAAAAGTTTGATTTTTTAGAACAATATCATTAAAGTAGCCATATTTTTCTAAATTCTTAAGGCTAATCAAAGTATCGCCAATTATTGATCCTGTATGAAATTCATTATTTCTTGTTTTAAATACACCGAAAGGAATATTTTGAATGGGAAAATCACAATTTTTATCATATTTAATCCAGGATTTTCTTTTTATATTGTTTGCTGATATCATAAGTTGATTTTTTGAAAATAAATAATATCTTTAAATATATAATTTAAAACATTTATTGTGAACAAAGACGATATAATTTTTTCATTAATTGAAAAAGAAAATAAAAGACAAATTAATGGTATTGAATTAATTGCTTCTGAAAATTATGTAAGTGATCAAGTATTAAAAGTTGCAGGATCATGTTTAACTAATAAATATGCTGAGGGTTACCCTAAAAAAAGATATTACGGTGGATGTAAATATGTAGATGAAATTGAACAATTGGCAATTAATAGGGCAAAAAAGATATTTGATGTTGATTATGTTAATGTTCAACCACATTCTGGTTCTCAAGCTAATTTAGCAGTTTTTATGGCCTGTTTGAAACCTGGAGATCAAATACTTGGTTTTGATTTATCTCATGGAGGACATTTGACACATGGATCTCCAGTTAATTTTTCTGGTAAGTTATACAAAACATCTTTTTATGGAGTATCTAAAGATACTGGATTAATTGATTATGAATCCATGGAGAAAACTGCTCTTGAAAAAAAACCTAAAATGATTATTTGTGGAGCATCTGCATACTCAAGGGACTGGGATTATTCAAGATTTAGAAAAGTAGCAAATGAAATTGGAGCAATATTATTAGCTGATATTTCTCATCCTGCCGGTTTAATTTCTAAGGGGTTACTAAATAATCCCTTTGATTATTGTCATATTGTTACATCTACAACTCATAAGACTCTAAGAGGTCCAAGAGGAGGAATAATTATGATTGGCAATGATTTTGAAAATCCATTTGGTGAAACCACTAAAAAAGGAGAATTAAAAAAAATGTCAACTTTAATCAATTCAGCTGTTTTTCCTGGTTGTCAAGGTGGTCCACTAGAACACTTGATAGGAGCTAAAGCGGTCGCTTTTTCTGAAATAATGGATGAAAGTTTTTTAGACTATGTCAATCAAGTGAAAAAAAATGCATTTGTTATGGCAGAATCATTAACTTCATTGGGTTATGATATAATTTCTTCTGGAACAGATAATCATTGCATTTTAATTGATTTAAGATCAAAAGGTATTACAGGTAAAGATGCTGAATATGCTCTTGGTCTAGCCGATATTACTGTAAACAAAAATATGGTGCCATTTGACGACAAATCTCCTTTTGTCACATCAGGAATCAGAATTGGAACACCTGCAATTACAACTAGGGGAGTGAAGGAAAATGAAGTTAAAAAAATTGTTGAATTTATTGATAAAGCAATTTTTAATTATCAAAATAATAATAAAATGGTAGGACTTTGTGATGAAATAAATAAAATGATGTCACAATATCCTATTTTTGCATACTAAATTATAAATATGAAATGTGGAATTGTAGGATTACCTAATGTAGGCAAGTCAACTTTATTCAATTGTTTATCAAGGTCAAAAGCTTTAGCTGCAAACTATCCTTTTGCGACTATTGACCCAAATGTTGGTATAATACCTGTTCCTGATTCTAGATTAAATCAATTATCAGAATTATTTAAACCCCAAAATACTTTTCCTGCCACAGTAGAAATTGTTGACATTGCTGGGCTAGTAAAAGGAGCTAGTAAAGGAGAAGGGTTAGGGAATAAATTTTTGTCGAACATAAAAGAAACAAATGCAATTATGCATGTATTAAGATGTTTCGATGATGATAATATTACTCACGTAGATGGTTCTGTAAACCCAATTAGAGACAAAGAAATAATTGATTATGAACTCATGGTAAAAGACATTGAGATTATTGAAAAAAAAATTAATAGTTTATCAAGATTAGCTAATATCGGAGATAAAACTGCAGTAAATCAAGTTGATATTTTAAATAATTATAAAGATAAATTATCACAAGGTTATCCTGCTAGATCTGTTAGTTTTGATAACGATGACTTTATTAATGAATTACATTTATTGACAAAAAAGCCAGTTCTTTATGTATGTAATGTAGATCAAAATTCACTAAACGGAAATGACTACACAGAATCTGTCTCAGATAAAATTAAGAATGAAGATTCAAATATGATTATTATTGCAGCAGGTATTGAATCTGAAATTAATGAATTAGATAATATTCAAGACAGAAATGATTTTTTAAATGACATAGGTTTAAATGAACCAGGTGTAAATAAAATTATTAGGTCTGTATATTCTTTGTTGGGGCTTCAAACTTTTTTTACTGCAGGAGAAAAAGAAGTTAAGGCGTGGACTATCAAAGAAGGATCACTTGCTCCCAAAGCTGCTGGAAAAATCCACTCAGATTTTGAAAAAGGATTCATAAGAGCTGAGGTTATCGCATTCGATGATATGATTAAGTTTGGAAGTGAGTTAACTTGTCGAGAAAATGGTAAAATTTTTATAGAAGGGAAAAATTATTTAGTGAAAGATGGTGATATAATACATTTTAGATTTAATATATAGTTATAAGGTTTTAATTATTGTTAATAAGTTCTTATCATTTTAATCTTTAATTATTCTTTTTTTATAGTTTGATTATTATTTTTAGTATCGTTTATTTTTTATGAGTCAAAATAATTACACTGAAGAAAATATAAAGTCTCTTGACTGGAAGGAGCATATAAGAATGCGTCCTGGTATGTATATTGGTAAAAAAGGAGACGGTTCCTCTCCAGATGATGGTATATATGTTTTGTTAAAAGAGATAATGGACAATTGTATGGATGAGTTCGTAATGGGTTTTGGTAAAACAATTGAAATAAGTGTTAAAAATCAAAAGGTTATAATTAGAGATTTTGGAAGAGGAATTCCATTGGGAAAAGTGATTGATTGTGTTTCTAAAATTAATACTGGTGGTAAATACGATACTAAAGCTTTTAAAAAGGCTGTAGGACTGAATGGAGTGGGTACTAAAGCAGTTAATGCTTTGTCAGAACATTTTAGAGTTCAAAGTATTCGTGATGGTAAAACAAAAATTGTTGAATTTAACAGGGGAGTTATAACTTTTGAAGATGAAGTTAAAGACTCATCCCAAAGAAATGGAACTAGAATTATGTTTATTCCAGATTCTGAAATTTTTTCCAATTTTAATTTTTTAGACCATCATATTTCTACTATGATTTGGAATTATGTGTACTTAAATCCAGGTTTAACAATTATTTATAACAATGTAAAGTTTTTTTCAGAAAATGGATTAAAAGACTTATTGAGTTCAAAATTAGAAACATCTTTGACTTATCCAATTATTCATTTGAAAGGAGATGATATAGAAATTGCATTATCTCATTCAAAATCTAAATATGGAGAAACATACTTTTCATTTGTAAATGGTCAACACACTACCCAAGGTGGAACTCATCAATCTTCATTCAGAGAAGCAATAGCAAAAACATTCAAAGAATTTTATAATAAAAATTTTGAAGCATCAGACATTAGACAATCTATAGTTGCAGCGGTTAGTATAAAGGTTATGGAGCCAGTTTTTGAATCACAAACAAAAACAAAATTAGGTTCAACAGAAATGGGAGATAAACTTCCAACAATTAGAACGTACATAAATGATTTTGTTAAAAGAAAACTTGATAATTTTTTACATAGAAATCCAGATATTAGTGAAGTAATTCTTAAAAAAATACAACAAGCAGAGAAAGAGAGAAAAGAACTAGCTGGAATTAAAAAATTAAGTAGAGAAAGATCAAAAAAATCAAGTTTACATAATAAAAAATTAAGAGATTGTAAGATTCATTATAATGATTTAAAAAAGGAAAGAAGATTAGAAACAACTTTATTTATAACAGAGGGGGATTCTGCTAGTGGCTCTATAACTAAAGCTAGAGATGTTAATACTCAAGCTGTATTTAGTTTAAAAGGGAAACCTTTGAATTGTTTTGGTTTAACAAAAAAGATTGTTTATGAAAATGAGGAGTTTAACTTATTACAAAGTGCTCTAAATATTGAAAATGAATTAGAAAATTTGAGATATAATAACATAGTAATTGCTACTGATGCCGACGTTGATGGAATGCACATTAGATTATTAATTATTACTTTTTTTCTTCAATTTTTTCCTGACTTAGTAAAAGAAGGTCATTTATATATTTTACAGACACCTCTTTTTAGAGTCAGAAATAAAAAAGAAACTATTTATTGTTATGATATTAATGAAAAATTAGAGGCTGAGAACAAACTAAATGGAAAATTAGAAATTACTAGATTCAAAGGTTTAGGAGAAATTTCTCCTCATGAATTTAAAAACTTCATTGGTTCTAATATTAAATTAGACCCTGTTCTTTTAAAAAATGATTCTGAAATAGAGTCTTTATTGACCTTCTATATGGGAAAGAATACCCAAGATCGTCAAGCTTTTATTATTGATAACTTAAGAGTTGAAAAAGATATAGTTGATTAGTATTATGAGTGAAAACACCTTAGAAAATAATGAAGAATTAAATGAGATAACAAAAGTTGTTCCAATTACAGGCATGTATAAAAACTGGTTTTTAGACTATGCTTCATATGTAATACTAGAAAGAGCAGTCCCCTATATTTTAGATGGTTTAAAACCTGTGCAAAGAAGAATTCTACATTCATTAAAGGAAATGGATGATGGAAGATATCATAAGGTTGCTAATTTAATAGGAAATACAATGAAGTATCATCCACACGGTGATTCATCAATTGGAGACGCTTTAGTTAAATTAGGTCAAAAAGGACTTTTAATTGATATGCAGGGAAATTGGGGTAATGTGTCAACTGGAGATAAGGCTGCAGCAGCAAGATACATTGAAGCTAGACTTACTCAATTTTCTCTTGATGTTTGCTTTAGTCCAAAAGTAACTAATTGGAAAAACTCTTACGATGGTAGAGCAAACGAACCAGAATGGCTACCTATTAAATTTCCTTTATTATTATTTCAAGGAGTTGAAGGTATTGCTGTTGGTTTATCTACGAAAATATTACCTCATAATTTTAATGAATTAATAGACGCTTCAATTTCAATTTTGAGAGGAAGAAATAAAAAAATTTTACCTGACTTTCAATCAGGAGGTTTGGCTGATTTTAGTAATTATAACGATGGAAAAAAAGGAGGTAAAGTAAGAGTTAGAGCTAAGATTGAAGAAATAGATAAAAAAACTCTTCAAATAACAGAATTGCCTTATAATATTACAACTACTTCATTAATCGATTCAATATTGAGAGCAAATGATAAAGGAAAAATAAAGATTAAAAATATTCAAAATAATACCGCTGACAAAGTTGATATAATTATTACAATCACAAATGATGTATCAATTGATAAAACTATTGATGCTCTTTATGCTTTTACAGATTGTGAAATAACTATATATCCTACGACATGTGTTATTCAAAATGATTCCCCCATTTTTTCTGACGTATCTTCCATCCTTAAAATTTCAACTGAAAACACTAAATTAATTTTAACTCAAGAACTACAAATAAAATTAAATGAACTCAACGAGAAATGGCACAGCGCTACTTTAGAACGAATTTTTATTGAAGAAAAAATATATAGAGATATAGAAGATGTAGATAGTTGGGAAGGAATAATTGAAGTTATATTTAAAGGATTAAAACCTTTTGTTAAAAATTTAAAAAGAGAAGTTACAGTTGATGATGTAACAAAATTAACTGAAATTAAAATTAAAAGAATTAGTAAATATGATCTTGACAGAGAAAATGAAAAAGTAAAACAGATTGAAGTATCCATAGAAAATGAACAAAAAAATTTAGATAACATCACAGATTTTTCAATACAATATTTTAAAAAAATCAAAGAAAAATATGGAAAAGGTAGAGAAAGGAAAACAAAGGAAAGACTTTTTGATACAATTGTAGCTTCTAAAGTTGCTTTAGCTAATAAAAAATTATATGCAAACAAATTGGAAGGTTTTATTGGCACATCCATGAGAAGGGATGAGTTTATTTTAGAATGCTCTGATATTGATGATATAATTGTCTTTAAGAAAGATGGAAGTATGTTAGTAACAAAAGTTTCATCCAAAGTATTTGTTGGGAAAGACATTATTCATATTGGTATTTTCAAGAAAAATGACAATAGAACTACATATAATATGATTTACAGAGACAAATCTTCAAATAAAGCATATTTAAAGCGTTTTCCAGTTAAAGGAATAACAAGAAATAAAGACTATAATTTGGGTAGTAAAAATGGTTCTGATGTGATTTATTTTTCTGCCAACCCTAATGGAGAAGCTGAGTTGGTTAGTGTTATTTTAAGAGCAAAGGCAAGAATTAAAAAAATAAAATTTGATATAGATTTTTCTGAATATGATATTAAAAGTAGAGGGGTTCGAGGGAATATGATATGCAAACACTATGTAAGAAAAATTGAATTAAAAAATAAAGGAGTTTCAACTTTAGCTGCTAAGAAAATTTGGTATGATTCCTCTGTTAATAGATTAAATGACTTGGGTCATGGAGAATTATTGGGGGATTTCTCAGGTGACGACAAAATTATTCTAGTTTCTGAACTAGGATTTTTTTATTTAACGTCTTATGATTTATCTAATCATTTTCCAGAAAATATTAAAATAATTGAAAAGTATAATCCTTCAAGTGTATTAACGTGTATTTATTATAATTCTAAAAATAAACTACACTATATTAAAAGATTTAAACCAAAAGAAATTTCTAAAAAACAGTACTATTTACAGGAAAATAAAGGTTTTAATTTAAAATTTATTTTTTTTGGTAGTAAAATAATTAAGTTAAATTTTCATAATACAAAAACTGGAAAAATAAGAGAGTCGATTGAATTTGTTTCTTCTGACTTTATCTCTGTTAAAGGATATGAAGCAATTGGTAAGCAAATTTCACAATATAAGCTGAAGTCTATCGAATTAATTGAAAGTCAAAATATTGAAAAAAACGATAAAGATTTAATAGAAAATGAAGATTTTAGTAGAAATTCTGGTCAGATAAAGTTAGATTTTAATTAATAGATTTTTTTTTAATGCCTTTTTGTTGATAGATTTGTAAAATCGGACACACTTATGAAGTACAACAAATTATTTTTTTTTCTCATTTGTTTATTAGGTAACTTTGTTTATTCACAACAACTACCTTTAAACAGTCAGTACATATATAATCCATTAGTTATTAATCCTGCATTTTCTGGAATAACTGAATCTTCTTCAATAATTTTAATGAATAGAAATCAATGGACTGGTTTTGTAGATGAACCTATAAGAACCACTTCCATTGCTGCTCATCATGCCTTAAACAATCAAAAACATGGATTAGGTTCTCTACTTTTTTCAGATAGAACAGGGGCAATAAACATTCATGGATTGGATTTAATGTACTCATTTAAATTTCCAATTTTTTTGAACTATAATTTATCTTTAGGTATTTCAGGTAATATATATCAGTACGTTTTTGATGATTCTAATTTAAATACTGCCACATTTGATCCAATTTTGAATGGTGAAATTCAAAAAAAAATAAATTTTGATTCCAACTTTGGTTTTCTTGTTTATGATGATTTTTTATTTTTTGGAGCTTCTATTGTTAATTTGATTCAATCAAAGGTATTGACACAAGATATTAATGGACCCAATCAATTCGCTAGAAATTATTATTTTTTTGGTGGATATAATTTTACTGATGAAGTAACAAAAATTGGTTTTGAACAAAGCTTTCTATTAAAAAAGACAGAGTATACAGATTTTCAATATGACATAAATTTAAAAGCTATTTTTAATAATATTTTTTGGTTAGGTGCTGGATATAGAAGTAATGATGAATTAATTGCTCTTTTTGGCTTTAACTACGATAAATTTTCTTTGATTTATTCGATTGATTATAATTATGGAGAAATAGGTAATTACTCTGGAGCTTCTCATGAATTTTCACTAGTTTTTTACTTCAGAAAAGGTTCTAATATCAACTGGGAAAATAATAGAATTTTATTTGAAAATTTTTAAATTTTATATCTGCAATCAGGACTTATTTGGATATTTGAAAATTCTTTTTTTCTGAATTTATAATAACCCGATAACGCAATCATAGCAGCATTATCCGTTGAGTACTCTATTTTTGGAAAATATGATTTTATTTTTAATTCATTTTCAAGTTTTTTAATCTCTGACCTAAAGTATTTATTAGAGGCGACTCCACCAGCAATAGCAACATTTTTGACATTATTCATTATAATTGCTCTTTTTAACTTATTAACGAGAGTAGTTACTATTATTTTTTGTATTGATGCACAAAGATGATGTATATTTTCTTTAATGAAATTTTTATTTTTTCCCATTTCTTTTTTTAAAAACATAAATATTTGAGTTTTTAATCCACTAAAACTAAAATTTAAATTATCAACATTAGGTTCCGTAAAAATAAATTTATTACAATCTCCTCCAATTGATTTTTTTTCAATTAATGGTCCGCCGGGATATCCTAATCCTAATAATTTTGCTGATTTATCAAATGCTTCCCCAGCTGAATCATCAAGAGTTTGACCAATAACGCTCATATCTTCTATACTTTTTACTGATACTATCTGAGTATGTCCTCCAGAGACTGTCAAGCATAGAAAAGGAAAACTTGGGGGATTAAAATTTTTGTTTTCAATAAAATTAGCAATAACATGGGCCCTCATGTGATTAATTTCAATTAGAGGTATTTTTAGACTTAAAGATAAACTTTTTGCAAATGAACATCCTACTAATAATGAACCCAATAATCCAGGTCCCCTAGTAAAAGCGATTGCATTTAGTTGATTTTTTTTAATATTTGCTATCTTTAAAGCTAGAGAGGTAACAGGTACTATATTTTTTTGATGAGATCTGGATGCAAGTTCAGGGACAACTCCACCATATTTTTGGTGAATTTTTTGACTTGATACAATATTTGATAGTACTTTTCTGTTATTAGTAATAGCAACTGATGTATCATCACAAGATGATTCAATCCCAAGTATGTATATGTCTTTTTTCATTTATGAATATAAAGTTATAAATATTGATTATTAGACAAAATATAAAAAAAATTGTTTTTTTGCTTATTGTACTATTTAGTATTTTAACAACTCTATTTGGGATAATTAATTCGTCTTTATTTCAAAAAAAAATATTTAATTTATTTTCTAAAAATATAAACGAAAATCACTCTATTTTATTAGAGTCAAATAATTTTTACTACAATATTTTTTCTAATAAAATTTCTTGCAATTTTTTAATATTAGATCATTTTCAAAATCCAATGATAAATATTCCTAATATTTCAATTGGTTTTAATAATAACATCATTTTTTCAAAATCTGATATAAAAATTAATAATGTTAATATTGAAAACGTAGATTTTTTCATTAATAAATATGAATCAGATTCTATTACTAATTTTGAATTATTCATAAATAAGATTTCAAATGAAAATTCTACTAATTTAGACTCACTTTATATTGAAAATATTAATTTATCTATTTCTAATTTTATCTTCCAGAATCAATTGGATACTATTAAATTTAATGATTTTTCTTTTGATTTAAATAAAATTAATTACTCTAATAATAATGGTTGCAATATTGAAAATATTTTTTTTCAGAAAAATAATTCGTTTTTTGCTTCTTCTTTAAACCAAGATAAATCAAAAAGCAAATTTTTCGTAGATATTATTGATAGTAAGTTTTACTTAAAAGATTTTATTAATCAAAAATTTAATAATAATGAATTCATCAATTTTTCCTCAATCCTTTCATTTAATAAAAATATTTTTAGTTTAGAAAATCTTAATATAAATTACAATCATTCATTTTTGAATGGTATTTTCTCTTATGATAGTAGTCTAGATTTATATTTTCTTCAGATAAATAATTCAATTATTAAAAAACAAGATCTTTTATCATTTTCAATGAAGAATAAAATAGATTTCCCTTCTATATTACTTGATTTAGGAGATATTAAATATATAGGAAAAACTGTATTATATAATAGAAATTTAGATATCGAAAGTAATATAAATTCAGATTACGGTTTCTCTAATCTTAATTTAAAATTTCACTTCCCCGACAGTTTAAATAATCCATCTTTTGTTGGAACTATTGATTTTAACAAATTTAATTTAGGGAGCTTACTTAATTTTAAAAATTTAGGCGAAGTTAATTTTAAGACTAAAATTAATGGTTCAGGTTTAGATAAGGATAACTTCTTTGCAAATATAAGCTTTCAAGAAGCCAAAATATTTTTTGATAATTATTATTATAATAATTTTTCATTAAATGCAGATTTAAGTTACAATTTACTTAGAGGGGATTTAAGGATTAATGACAGGAACTGTAAAGTTCAATTAAATGGCGAATTAGATTTTTCAGACAACAATAAAATAATTAATGTTTCTTCAAAAGTAAAAAAAATCAATTTAGATAAAATTAAATTTTTAACAGGTCAACCTATCAAACAATTTTCTGGAAATATTACTGCAAATTTAAAGGGAAATTCAATTGATAATTTAATTGGTTCAATAGAAGCTAATAAATTATCTTACTATAGAGGAAAAAAATACAATTTAAATAATTTAAAGATTGATTTTAATAATTCATCAATTAATAAGTCTTTATTGTTTAAATCTGATATAGGTTCTGCATTTCTTACAGGAGATTTTAAATATTTAGATTTAAATAAAGATTTTAAGAATGTATTTTTATCTTTTTTAAAGAACGAAAAAAAAATATTCAAAAGTGATTATAATTTAGATTTAGATTTAGATTTTAATAATTCATCCTTTCTCACAGACTTTTTTTTAGATAATTTTTCTCTTGAAAAGTTTAATTTAAAAATAAATAAAAAGAAATTAAGCTCTAATTTATTTATAATGGGAGATTTAGAGAGTTTGTCTTTTAATAATAAATTTTTTGATAATTTAAATTTTGATTTAGAGATTAATAATCATGATAAATTAAATTTTTATTTTCTTAGCAATAACTTTAAAAACACAGAAAACAATTTAAATATTGACTCATTAGTTTTCACTTCTAACTCTAGTTCTAATCAAATTGAATATAAGTTACTTTTAAAAAACATTAATAAAAATGAATTTTTTGATGCTTCTTTTTTTGGTAATATTTCAAGAGGAGATGAAAATTTAATTTCATTTAGCAATTCATTTGTTAATTTTCCTGACCAGGTATGGAATCTTTCCCCAAATAGTTTAATAAAAATTTCTAATTTCGATGAAGTTAATTTTTCTAATTTTTCACTAAGTTCAGGTTCTCAATTAATTGATGTTTCAGTTGAAAATTCTAATTCATTAAAATTATTTTTTGATCTCAAAAACGTTGATTTAGAATTTATTAATTTTCTAAGAAAAAAAGATGCTTCTAGATTAGCAGGATTAGCTAATGGTACCTTTTGGTATAACTCTGTAAGTAAACCATTGGGTGGTTATTTAAAAGTTAAAGACTTTTCTATTAATGACGTTCTTCTAGGAGATTTAATATTAAATACACAATCAAACAATAAAAGAAAATTTTTAGTTTTAGATGGTTATGTAAAACCTTCAAATAAATCTAAAACTATTGAATTTAATGGTACCGTTTCTCTAGACAAAAAATATAATATGAATATGTTTTTAGATTTTAATGGACAAGATTGTAATATCTTAAATTCGTACATCAGTAGTATTTCAAACAACAAAGGAAATATTTATGGTAATTTAAATTTATATGGTCCTCACGATAATTATTTAATTGATGGTTCTTTAACTTTAAATAACTTTTCATTTAAAATACCATATTTAAACACTACGTATTTCCTAAAAGATGATTATAGTGTCTCATTTAAAAAAGAAAATATTCAATTAGATTCAGTTTTAATTTATGATAAAAAATTTAAAACTAATGGATTATTTTATGGAGAAGCTACTCATGCTAATGCTCTAAAAGAAATATCTTATAACTTATTTGTAAGTTCCGATAATTTATATTGTTTAAATACTAAAATAGATAATAATGATACTTATTACGGAGAAGTTTTTGCTGGCGGTAATATTATTATCAATGGTGAGCCAAATAAAGTTTATCTTGAAATTGATGCTGAGTCTAAAAAAGGCACTAAGTTTAATATACCTTTATCTAATTCAATGGAAATTTCTGAAGCAAATAATTTGGAGTTATTTAATTCATTAGAATCTTCTTCATCCAATCAAATTTTCAACAATAGAGAAAAAAATAATAAAGTCTTTAAAATGAATTTTGATTTATCTTTATCTCCAAATGCTCAAGTGCAAATAATTTATGATGAAAAAATAGGAGATATTATTAAGGGTTCTGGAGAAGGTGATTTGAAATTAGAAATAGATGATAACGGAAATTTTAATATGTTCGGTGAAATTTTAATAAACCAAGGAGAATATTTGTATACAATGCAGAATGTTCTTAATAAAAACTTTATTCTTGAAAAAGGTGGAAGTCTATATTGGGATGGTAGTCCATATGATATAAATATTGATTTTTCTGCTTTTTATGAACTCAAAACTTCACTTAGTCTATTAGATGCAGATTATAATTCAAGTACTAAAGTTCCAGTTTTTTGTAAAATGCATATGACAAATAATTTATTAAATCCGTCAGTTGATTTCATAATTGATATACCATCAGCATCTGATGTTGCTTTAACTAAATTATATCAGCTAACAGATACTGAAGAAAAAAAATTGCAACAGTTTTTATTCTTAATTGGAGCAAATAGTTTTTTAATACAAGAAAGCACTGAAAATTATTTAAATAGTAGTTTAACAACAACAGGAACAGAGTTATTATCAAATCAAATTTCTAATTGGTTATCTCAAATCACAGATGATTTTGATTTAGGATTTAGGTGGACGCCTGGTTCAACTGATTCATTAACTACTGATGAAATTCAACTTGCGCTTTCAATGAAACTATTAAATGATAAGTTGACTATTAATGGTAATGCAAGTAACCCAAGTACTCCTCAAGCTCAAGATAATACTGACATTGTAGGAGAATTGGATATACAATATGAACTATCTGATAATTTTAAATTAAAAGCATTCAATAGGACTGATGAATATGATCCGATAAGTGGAGATGACTTCAGATACGAACAAGGTGTTTCTATATTTTTTGAGAAAGAATTTGATAACTTTTTTGATATATTCAAGAAGAAGAGAAAAAGAAAAAAAAATTAAATTTCGTGCCCCATTTTATTTTTTTTGGTTAAAATATAATTTTTATTATGTTTATTTAGCTTTGTTTTAATTGGTACATTTTCAACAATTTCCAAGCCATATCCAACTAGTCCTGCTCTTTTTTTTGGATTATTTGTCAATAGTTTGATTTTTGTTACGTTTAATTTCCTCAATATTTGTGCTCCAATTCCATAGTCTCTTTCATCTTCTTTAAATCCCAATTTAAGATTTGCTTGAACAGTATCCATTCCTCCTTCTTGTAATTTATAAGCATGTAATTTATTTCCTAAACCAATACCTCTTCCTTCTTGATTCATGTATAATATTAATCCTTTTTTTTCTTTTTCAATCATTTTAATTGAATCAGTTAATTGGTCTCCACAGTCACATCTCAATGAACCTAAAATGTCCCCAGTAAAACACGAGGAATGTACTCTAACTAAAATAGGTTCATTTTTTTTCCATTTACCTTTTACCATAGCTAAATGTTCATAATTTGAATTTATTTCTTTGAAAGAAATAAGTTTAAAATCACCATATTTTGTTGGCATATTAACTTCAACTACTTTTTTAATAGAAGATTCTGTTTTCAGTCTGTATTTAATTAAATCTTCAATGGAGATAATTTTCAAATTGAATTTTTTTGAAATTTTAATAAGTTCAGGTAGTCTAGCCATCGATCCGTCATCATTCATTATTTCTACAATTATACCAGCTGGTTTTAAATTTGCAAGTTTACATAAATCAACTGCAGCTTCAGTATGTCCACTTCTCCTCAATACACCGCCATCCATTGCTTTGAGAGGAAAAATATGTCCAGGTCTTGCTAAATCCTCTTCTTTGGTCTTAGGATTTGCTAATGCTTTAATTGTTTCAGAACGATCACTTGCAGAAATTCCAGTAGTACAATTTTTACCAATCTTATCTACTGAAACTGTAAACTGTGTTTTAAGAGGATCTGTATTTTTTCCAACCATTAAATCTAATTTTAATTCTTCACATCTTTTTGATGTTAAAGGAGCACATAACAATCCTCTTCCAAATTTAATCATGAAATTAACAAGTTGAGGGGTAACCTTTTCAGCTGCAGCTATGAAATCACCTTCATTTTCTCTGTTTTCATCATCGACAACTATAACTATTTTTCCTTTACTTATATCTTTAATTGCTTCTTCTATTGAATTTAATTTCATTTTTAATTATTTTATTTATGACGTTTGTAGATTTTTCCCAACAGTATTTAGTTTTAACGAATTTATATCCATTTTCAATTAACTTCAAAGTTTTTTGATTATTATTAAATAGTTCTATGCAATTATTGGCAAACTCAAATTCATTTTTTGCAATTATAATTTCATTTTCAGTTGCATTTAAAGAATTATTTGCGATATCAGTAGTAATACATGGAATCTTCATAGACATAGCTTCTAATAGTTTATTTTGAAGCCCTGAGCCTATAAACATTGGGGCAATGAATACAGTTCCTTTTTCGTAAGCAGTTCTAATATCAGAAATGAAACCGGTTACTTTAATGTTTTTGTTAAGTTTAGCTAATTTTTTGACCTCATCAGTCGGTGATGAACCAGCAATAATTACTTTTGTATTTTTAATTTTAATATTTACTAATGGAAGTATTTTCTCACATATAAATTTTGCAGCTAAAATATTTGGCTTATAGCTCATATTACCTACGAAAATAATTGTTTTTTTATTGTAATTATTAGATTTTCTTTTAAAATAATTGAGGTCAATTCCATTTTTTACAATTACAATTTGATTTCTATTTTCATGATTTATATTTTTTTTATCGAATTCAGAAATAATTGTTTTG
>TARA_B100001121_G_scaffold275957_1_pt1 | contig 106444 bp, 102 predicted proteins | sample TARA_B100001121 | Tara Oceans TARA_B100001121 (sample SAMEA2622817) | marine metagenome | biome: marine biome (ENVO:00000447); feature: surface water layer (ENVO:00002042); material: "saline water (ENVO:00002010), including plankton (ENVO:xxxxxxxx)" | depth 5 m
GAGGTGGCCGAGTGGCTTAAGGCGCATGCTTGGAAAGCATGTATATGTTAATGCATATCAAGGGTTCGAATCCCTTTCTCTCCGCCATTTATAGTCAATAAAAACTAACGACTAATAATAATATAAAATACTAAAAATGAAAAATTTATTTTTTTTAGCCTGTACTTTAATTTCATTCAATTTTATACATGCTCAACCCCAATGTGAAAAAATGATTAATGACTTAAAAGAAAAAATGCTTAATGATAGGCCTCAGGATTTTGATTTAGCAATGAAAGAAGTTCAAACCTTCACAAGTAACTGGATGATTTCAGGGTGCAACAGAGATGCTGATGAATTTATTGTAATGTCTAATGAATTAGGAAAGTTTATTGAATCAATTCGTAACGGAGAACCCTCTAATAATTTTAATTTCTCTTTTGAGTCAAAGGAAGAAAATAATGAAATCAATGATAATTTAAATGAAAACGATTTAGAAGAAGTAGAAGAAAAGTCAGGATTTGGTAATAAATTAATGGAAAAATATGCTGAAGGGGGTGTAGGATTTATGACTTGTGTTTTAATTTGTCTTATACTAGGTTTAGCACTTTGTATTGAAAGAATAATTTATTTACATCTAGCCTCATCTAATTCTAAAGTTCTTTTATCTAAAATTGAAGACGCCTTAAAAAGTGGAGGTGTTGAAGCGGCAAAAGAAGAATGTAGAAATACTGCTGGGCCTACTGCTAGTATTTGCCTGCAAGGATTAGAGAGATCAGATGAAGACTTAGAATTGATTGAAAAATCAATTATGTCATACGGATCAGTTCAAATGGGTCTCTTAGAAAAAGGAACATCTTGGATTTCTCTATTTATTGCAATTGCACCAATGCTTGGTTTCATGGGAACCGTTATTGGTATGATTAGCGCCTTTGATGCAATTGAAGTTGCTGGTGACATTTCTCCATCCTTAGTAGCCGGAGGTATAAAGCAAGCATTATTAACTACTGTTTTTGGTCTTATAGTAGCAATTATTCTACAAATTTTTTACAACTATATAATTTCTAAAATAGATGATATAGTTAATGACATGGAAGATTCTTCTATTTCCCTTGTAGATTTAATAGCTAACTATAAAAAAAAATAAATTAAAATCCTTTTAACATGATTGAAGTCGCATTATATTTTACTTTCGGATTATTTTCAGTCGCTTGTATATTAGCGATACTATCGTCTATTATATCAGTTATTAAAAAAGGTAATTTGAAAAGTATTTTGACCATTTTAATTGGTTTAATTTTTGTTTTTCCATGTATTGCATTGTTATTCTTTCCACTTAGTGAAAGTTGGATTAGTAAATTTAGTGCAGCTGGTTTAATATCAGCTGTAAGTTTAGTAGCTATTGCAATTTTTGGTATTATTATTAGTTCTGTGTTAAACTTATTAAAAAAATAATATGTCAAAAAATAGGAGGTCATTACCTGAAATCAATGCTGGGTCAATGGCAGATATAGCATTTTTACTTTTAATATTTTTTTTAGTAACAACAACTATGGATGTAGATACCGGTATTAAAAGAAAATTACCACCTCTACCTGATGAAGAAAATGTTCCTTCTCAAGTTGACTTTCACAAAAAAAATATTCTAATTTTTGATTGTAGTCCTAACTCTGAAATGATACTTGTTGAATCTGGAGCCGATGAGGTAGGAAACGGTAAACCATTTTTGCCTGGAGATTTGAAAAATGAAATAATAACATTTCTTACTAACTATGGTCGAAATCCAGATTTATCTGAATCTCCTTCTAAAGCTGTTTTATCAATCAGAGTTCATAAAAAAACACAATATGAAACTTATGTCAAAATACAGGATCAAGTTAGTTTAGCTTTCAAAGAATTAAGAAATAATGAGGCGCTTAAAAAATTTAATAAAAAGTATGAAAATTTAGATAAAGAACAACAGGACGATATAAAAAAAGAATTTCCAATGAGAGTCTCTGAATCTATAAAAGAATAAATATTATGGGAAAATTTAAAAGAAAAAATGAGGGAGAATCTCCTAAAATTTCAACAGCATCACTTCCAGATATTGTTTTTATGCTTTTGTTTTTCTTTATGGTTGCAACAGTTCTTAGAGAAGTAGAATTAAAAGTAACTAATGAATTACCTAAAGCAACTGAAGTAAGTAAATTACAAAGAAAATCATTAGTTAGTCACATCTATGTAGGTGCCGGTAAATATGGAAAGTGGAAAGGAGAAAATAATTGTTTACAATTAAATGATGCAATTGCTGAAATCAAAGATATCCCTGCATTTGTATTAGCAGAAAGAGCTGCAAGACATGAAGATGAAAGAAAATTAATTTGGACATCGCTCAAAGCTGATAATAAAACAGAGATGTATTTTATTGACCAAGTTACAACTGAACTTAGACGAGTAAGTCCTATGGGTCACAAAATTTCATACACTACTAAAAAAGAAACAAAAAAATAAGTAAACCCATCAATTATTTATGGTAAAAATTGGAGATATTCAATTAGGAGAATTCCCAATTCTATTGGCTCCAATGGAAGATGTCAGTGACCCTCCTTTCCGAAAAATATGTAAAAAATTTGGTGTAGATTTAATGTATACAGAATTTATATCTTCTGAGGGATTAATTAGAGATGCTGTTAAAAGCACTAAAAAACTTGATATTTTTGATGCTGAGCGTCCAATTGGAATACAAATTTTTGGAGGTAATGAAGAATCAATGAAAAGAGCTGCTGAAATTGTTTCTGAAGTAAAGCCCGATATTATTGATATTAACTATGGCTGCCCAGTTAAAAAAGTTACATGTAAAGGTGCTGGAGCCGGAATACTTCAAAACATACCTAAAATGGTAAAACTAACTGATATAATTGTTAAAAGTACAGATATCCCCGTGACTGTTAAAACTAGGTTGGGTTGGGACGAAAAGAGTATGTATATTGTGGATGTTGCTGAAAAACTACAAGACGTTGGCATAAAAGCTATTTCTATACATGGTAGGACTAGAAAACAAATGTACAAGGGACAAGCTGACTGGAGTCTAATTGAAAAAACTAAAGAAAACCCAAGATTGAATATCCCTGTATTTGGTAATGGTGATTTATTTTCTGCTATTGATGTTAAAAGAAAAAAAGATTTTTCAAATGTTGATGGTGTAATGATTGGGAGAGGCTCTATAGGATACCCCTGGATATTTAAAGAAATAAAATTTTTTTTAAAAAATGGAAAGTTACCACCTCCACCATCAATTAAAGAAAGAGTTGAAATTGTTAAAGAACACCTAGATTTATCTATTAATTGGAAAGGTGAAAAATTAGGAATTCTTGAAATGAGACGACATTATAGTAATTATTTTAAAGGTTTTGAAGGAATAAAAAATTACAGAATCAAATTAGTTACAAGTAATTATATCAACGAAATTTTTGAAACTTTAAATGAAATTGAACAAAAATTTCATTAGTCATATATTAAATCCTTATAAAAGTAATTTTTTTTAGAAATAAAATAAGAGGTAATAAACCCTAAGGCATATACTATTGAGATTATAATAATTCCATCAAAAAGATTAATATCTATTGGATAATAGTCAATAATAAAATTACCTTTAATCTTTAGAAAGTGTAAATTATTTTGCAAAATACAAATAGAATAGCCAAAAATTAAACCAAAAAATAGACCAATAATCACAATAATTTGACCCCAAATCATAAATATTTTTTTTAAATTTTGGTGATTCATTCCTAGTATAACTAAAATTTGCATCTCTTCTTTTTTTTGTAAAATAAAAATAATTAATGAACCCATGAGAGTAATCATTGTTACTAAAAGAATCAAAATAAAAATTAAGTAAACTGCTACTCTTTCTGTATTTACCATTTTATATAAAAAGGGAACTTGTTCTTCAAAATTTTTAACAATAAAACCAGGACCTAACTCATTTTGTAATTTTTTTGATAGGTCTTTGTCTATTATATTTTTTTTCCAAATTTCAATTGATGAGCATTTATTTGGTTTTTCTAAAAATTCTCTTGCTAAACCAATCGAGCAGAAAATATTATTATCAATTTCGGGTGATATTGAAAATATTCCTGAATTAATAAATCCATTTCTAAAATATAATTGAGGTTTTTTAGTAGAAGTATTTAATGTCCAAATTTTTAAATTATTTATATGTTTGAATGCTTCCTCATAATTATTAGCAACTTGTAAGTTAAGCTTATTTGCTGCTGAAATCCCAACAATAATTAATTTTGAATCTTCATTTAATATAAAGGGATACTTTTCACTCTCTAACAAAATATATTTACTTAATCCAGAATATTTAAAATAATCAATGTCTACAGCCTTGATTTTTGAAAATATTTTAGGATAATCAATTTCTTTTTTATTTTCTTTTTCATATTCTAAAATTACTTCTTGCTCAAGAACTTCAGAATATGAAATATAATTTTCATAATTATTTAATTTATCAATAATTGTTTGATTGAGTTGTGTGTCAATTATACTGTCTGTATTAAAATATGAACCTTTTCTTGACTCAATCTTAAAGTCTGAAACGTAACCTTTATATAAATTTGTAACAAGTCCTTCAAAGCCATTAAATATGGATAAAACGAAAATCATTGAAGCAGTTGAAAATGTGATACCAATAACAGTAATTAAAGAAATTATATTAATTGTACTACCTTTTTTTAATGAAAAAAAATATTTTTTTGCAATCCAAAAATTCATTTCAATAAATTATTAATCTCCTCATAATGATCAATTGAACTATCTAAATAAAAAAACAATTCAGGTATTCTTTTCATCTGACCTTTTATTTTCAAACAAAATTTATTTTTAATTATATTTTTTCTTGAGTTAATTAGATTTAAAAATTGATTTTTTTGATTGGTTGGAAAAAAACTTAAGTATATTTTTGCTGTAGAGTGATCTTTCGATACAAATACATGAGTGACAGAGATTATTAACCCTCTAAAATATTCTTTAGTTTCACTCAGAAAAACTTCTGATAATTCTTTTTGTATGTATCTTGATATTTTTTGATTTCTTGAAAACTGCACATCTCAAATATACAATAAATATAAAAGGAAGAGTTATATTTGAACAAATGTCAGATTTAGTAAAAATAGCCCCTTTTTTAAAACCATATAAGTATTTTATTGCTTTAAACTTTATTTTTAATTTACTGTCCGTTATTTTTTCTCTTTTTTCTATCTCTTTAATTATTCCAGTACTTGGGATTTTATTTGGTACAATTGAATTTGACTCAGAAGAAGTTGAGAAATTATTAACCCTTTCAGTTTTTTCATTTGAATATTTTAAAATTTGGCTCTATAATTTAATATATAATTTAATTATAACAAAAAGTGAAATTTATGCTTTAGGAGTAATTTGTTTTTTTGTCATTGTGTTTTCTTTGTTAAAAAATATAACAAGATATTTAGCTTTATTTTTCTTAACCCCGCTACGTAACGGTGTTGTTCAAGACGTAAGAAATTATTTGAAAACTAAATTATTAAATATTCCCATGTCATTTTTTAATAAATTTAAAAAAGGTGACATGATATCAAGAATTACAAATGATGTCACTGAAATTGAATGGTCAATTATTGCCTTAATAGAGTTAATTTTAAAAGATCCAATACATATTATTATATTTTTAATTGGACTATCATTAATAAATTTCAAATTGACTATAATTTGTTTTTTATTATTTCCTATTACAGGATTTATCATTGCATTAATTGGAAAAAACTTGAAAAAAAATGCAGCCTTAAATCAAAAAAAAATTAGCGAATTAATTTCTATCATAGACCAAAATATTTCTGGAATTAAAATTATTAAAGCTTTTAATAAAGAAGATTTTATTTTAAATATATTTAAATCAGAGAATGAAAAACAAAAAAATATTGCTAATAAAGTTCTTTGGAAAAAAGATTTATCTTCTCCAATGAGTGAGGGTTTAAGCACAGTTACAATGGTTATTATTATTTGGATTGGAGGCTTTATGGTCTTAAATAATACTCTTCAAGCCGAATCTTTTATTGGATTCACTATTATGTTCTCTCAAATTATCCCACCTACAAAATCCTTAACCTCGTCTTACTATTCAATTAAAAAAGGTTCAGCTGCTTTAAATAGAATTAATGAATTTATTTTAATTAAAAACGAAAAGGAAAATCTAATTAAAAATGACACTCAAACTTTTAATAATGAAATCCTATTCTCAAAAGTTAATTTCTCATACAATAAAAAATTAATACTAAACAATTTTTCATTTTCTATAAAAAAAGGAGAAAAAATCGCCATAGTCGGTGAATCAGGGTGCGGCAAAACTACTATTATCGATTTATTATTAAAATTTTATACTATTGATAATGGAGAAATACAAATCGACTCTGTTAACATTGAAAATAAAAATTTAAGTCAATTAAGATCAATGTTTGGTTTAGTTAGTCAAGACGTATTTTTATTTAATGATAGTATTGCCAATAATATTAGCCTTGGTGAACAGTATATTAATATTGATAAAGTTATTGATGCCTCTAAAAAAGCCAATGCACATAAATTTATTTCTATGCTTGAAAATAAATATGAAACGAAAATCAAAAACCAAGGAAAAAACTTTTCTGCTGGAGAAAAACAAAGAATAAGTATTGCAAGGGCCATTTACGGAGATTATCCAATTTTAATTTTTGATGAAGCAACCTCTTCTCTTGATACAAAATCAACCAATCATATTCAAAATATTATTAACAATATTGGTAAGGGAAAAACTTGTATTATTATTTCTCATAAATTAAGATCGGTAAAGAACTTAGATAAAATTTTTGTTATGTCAAAAGGAAAAATTATTGCTGAAGGAAATCATGAATTCTTAATTAATTCTTGTGCAAAATACCAACAACTTTATAAATTTGGTAAATCTAATGACTAAAAAAAAAATTGACCATATAGCTATAGCAGTTAAAAATCTTGATGATTCAGGAAAATTATTTAAGAACCTTTTAAACACTGAGCCTTCAAAAACTGAAACTATAAAAAGTGAAAAAGTGAAAGTGCAATTTTTTGAAACTAAAAATTCAAAAATTGAATTGCTAGAAGGAATTGGGGAAAAAAGTCCGATAACAAAATTTATAAAAAAAAGAGGAGAAGGCATTCATCATATAGCTTTTGAAGTTGAAGATATCTATAAGGAGATTGAGAGATTAAAACAGTTAGGCTTCAAAACTATTAGTGAATCAATTTCTACAGGAGCAAATAATAAATTGATTTCTTTTTTACACCCTAAAGACACAAATGGTGTGCTAATTGAAATCTGTCAAAAAAAAAAAATAAATGGAATTTAGAACACGTAAACTTATTAAACCTGAAGATTTAAATGCAGGTCATACTTTATTTGGAGGTCAATTATTAAAATGGATTGATGAAGAAGCAGCTATTTATGCTATGTGCCAATTAAACAATAGGAGAGTTACAACAAAATTTATGTCCGAAATTAATTTTATATCACCGGCTAGATTAGGAGATGTTGTAGAAATTGGTATTGAAACAACAAAAATAGGAATCACCTCGATAACTTTTAAATGCGAGGCAAGAGTAAAAGGTTCAGAAAAAGCAATTATCCAAATCGATGAAATTGTTTTTGTAAACTTAAATGAAAATGGTGTCCCCTTTCCTCACAACAAATCGAAATTATAAGTTATATTTTTTGTATGATGCCATATCTTTTATTAATATTGCAATCCTTATAGGGCCCATAGCTCAGCTGGTTAGAGCACTTGACTCATAATCAAGGGGTCGCTGGTTCAAGCCCAGCTGGGCCCACTTTACAACTTAAAAACAAAGAAATTTACACATGAAAAAATTATTAACTATAATTATATTTCTATTTTCAATATCAATCTTTTCTCAAAAAAATGTATGTGATTGTATAGAAGTAGGAATTGAAACTCTTCAAAGTATTGAAAGAGGAGCTTCCGAAGAAACTGTTAAAAAAAGATTTGAGAAACAAAATAAAGCTTGTGATGAATTAAGTATAAAACTTGGAGAGAACTTTGAAAAAGAAATGGCATCTTGTGATAATTTTCCAAGATTTATCCAATTAATGGCAGGAGGAGAAAAAATCACGCAACCAAATAAAGAAGTTTGTGAGTGTCTAAATATTTCAATTAAAATACTAGAAGAAATAGAGAAAGGTTTAAAAGAAGAAGATATTACCAAATTATATGAAAAAGAAAGTGAATTTTGTGATGAGTTGAGTTTAAAATTAGGAGAAGAAAAGTTTGGACTACAGATGATGGGTTGTGAAAATTTTGGAAAATTAATGAATCTTTTAATGAACCAATCAGATTAAAATTATTGTGCTTTAATTATCATATAATTTTTTTTTCCTTTTTGAATCAATAAGTATCTATCACTTATCAGGTCTCTTTTATCAACGCTTTTATTTATAGAAATTTTTTCTTTATTTAAGCTGATAGCATTGGATTGTAGCATTCTTCGTAAATCGCCTTTAGAATTAAAAGCATTTGTTTTTTCTGTTAATAAACTTATTATACTAACTTCATTATCAAGTATATTTTTAGGAATAATAAAAGTTGGAACACCCTCAAATATCATTAAAAAATCTTGTTCCGATAATTTTTCTAAACTTTGTTTAGTATTTTTTCCAAACAATATTTTGCTTCCTTCAATCGCTTTATTATATGACTCCACACCATGAATTCTACAGGTCATTTCTTTTGCTAATTCATTTTGTAGTATCCTTAAATGAGGTTCTTTTTTATGATTTTCTTCATATTGTAATATTTGTTTTTTACCACTAACAGAAAAAAATCTTATACATTTTAAGGCATCTTCATCGGAAATATTTAACCAGTATTGGTAAAATTTATAAGGTGAAGTTAAATTTGGATCTAGCCATACATTCCCATCTTCAGTCTTACCAAACTTAGTACCATCAGATTTTGTTAGAAGAGGACAAGTCAATGCGTAACTATTTTTATTCTCTTTTTTTCGAATTAATTCAATTCCAGTTGTAATATTACCCCACTGATCTGATCCTCCAATTTGAACAGCACAATTATTATTATTGTAAAGATGTAGGAAGTCATAGGCTTGAATTAATTGATATGAAAATTCTGTGAAGGAAATTCCAGAATCCATTCTGTTTTTCACAGAATCTTTAGACAACATATAGTTAACAGTAATATGCTTTCCTATATTTCTTAGAAATGTATTAAAATTCATTGATTTCATCCAATCTAAATTATTTACAAATTCAGCGTGATTATCTTTTGATTCAAAATCTAAAAAATTTTTTAATTGTTTTTTTATTAAAAATAAATTAGAATTTATTTCATCTGTGTCTAATAGCTTCCTTTCAGCAGATTTACCAGAAGGGTCCCCAATCATTGCAGTTGCTCCCCCGAGTAGTAAAATTGGTTTGTGTCCATAGTTCTGAAGATGAGTTAATAGCATAACTGGTGCTAAATTACCAATGTGTAAGGACGGCGCAGTTGGGTCAAAGCCAACATATGCAGAACAAACTCCTGTTGATAAATGTTCTTTTAAGCCAGGAGTTAAATCATTTATCATGCCTCTCCATTTTAACTCATCAATAAAATCCATATTTTTTTTTTTGTAAAAATATAAATTATAGAATGGAATAACATAATTTTATAAAATTAGAAATGAAAAAAATTTTTTTAACAGGAGGAAGTGGATTTTTAGGTAGACATATATTATACCAATTATCAATTCAAGATTATAATATTACTGCTATAAAAAGAAAAAAAAGTGATTTAAGTTTAATTAAAAATTTATTTTTAATTAACAATCAAGAACATAAATTCAAAAAAATTAAATGGATTAATTGTGATATTACTGATCTTTTTAATTTGGATAAGTTAATATCTAAAAATGATATTGTTATTCATTGTGCTGGTTATATCTCATTTGAAAATAGAAAAAAGAATCAAATTTTTGACATTAATTATTTTGCTACAAAAAATTTAGTTAACATCTGTTTAAAAAAGCAAATTTCAAAATTTTGCTACGTAAGTTCAATTGCAACTTTATTTAATAAAAAAAACTTCATAACAAATGAAAAGAGTTGGTTTTCAAATTCAAATACCAAATCATATTATGCCAAATCTAAATATTTGGGAGAAATGGAGGTTTGGAGAGGTTTCGCTGAAGGCCTAAATGGTTTTATTATTAATCCATCTTTAGTTATAGGCCCCGGGGACAAAAATAGTTTATTTGGAAAAATGATTTCAAAATTAAAAAAAAGAACTTTATTCTACCCTGGAGGGGGTACGGGTTTTGTAGATGTAAGGGACGTCTCAAGCGTAATGATAAAACTTATTAATAAAAAAGTTAATCACGAAAGATATATAATTAATAGCCAAAATTTGAGCTTTAAAGAACTTCTTACTATATATGCTAAACGAGTAAAAGGACCTATTCCATCTATAAAAATCAATAATAATATAATTAAAACCGCTGTTCTTTTAAGTAAAATATTTAATCCATATAATAACTTAAGTTTTAGCATGGTTGACTTTTTTAAAACAAAATCAAGATATAGTAATTTAAAAATAAAAAAGGAATTAAATTATAAGTTTATTTCTGTTCAGAAATCTATTAGTGATATTATTTAAAATTATTTATTATCCTCAATTTCAGCTTGAAACTCCTTTAATAATAATTCAAAATCTGATAAGTTATTTATATAATAATTTAGTTCTTTGTTGTAATCATCCTCAGATAAGTTATTTTTTTTAAATATTTCTTCTCTCAAAATTTTGTACGTAGAATCATTCAAATTTTCTAATTCATACTTTACATTTAAATATTCTAAGTCCTTAAAAATTTTAGCAAAATCATCACTATACATTTTCTTTTTATCAACTAAATTTGAACAAGAAAAAAAATTTATGTTAAGAACTAAAAGTAAGCAAAGAGCCCATTTTATTTTCATTAAACTTTCCATTTTTGTATACTAAATTTCCATTTATAAAAGTATGCGTGATTTTGTACTTCAAGACTTTTCCCTCAAAGGGAGACCAACCACACTTATATAATAAATTATGTTTTGCTATTTCGTACTTTGATTTATCAAATAACACTAAGTCTGCATAATAACCCTCTTTTATATATCCTCTTTTATTTACTTTGAAACACTTGGCGGGGGCATGACACATCTTATTTACAAGTTCTTCTAGTTTTATTTTGCCATTGGACATATGTTCTAACATAATAGGTAAAGAATGTTGTACTAACGGCCCCCCAGAGGGAGATTCTAAATATTTATTTTGTTTTTCTGAAATTGTATGAGGAGCGTGATCTGTTGCTATAATGTCCAATTTGTCATCTAATAATCCTTTCCATAAGGCGTTATTGTCTTTTTTTGTTTTAACTGCTGGATTCCATTTTATTAAAGATCCTAAATTTTTGTAATCTTCATCTGTAAATGATAAGTGGTGCACACATACTTCAGATGTAATTCTTTTTTCTTCTAAAGGAATTTGATTTGTAAATAAATCTAATTCCTCCTTAGTCGAAATGTGAAGAACATGTAATCTAGTATTATATTTTTTTGCTAAACTAACAGCAAGGTCTGATGACTTAAAACAAGCTTCTCTAGATCTTATAATTGGATGTTGATCAAATGGAATATTTTGTCCAAATTTTATTTTTGCTTTTGAAATATTTTTTTTAATTGTTTCTTCATCTTCGCAATGAGTCGCAATTAAACCTTCACATTTTGAAAAAATATTATTCAAAGTGGTGAAATCATCAACTAGCATATTTCCTGTTGAAGATCCCATAAATATTTTTAAGCCAGGGCAAGTTTTAAAATCAATTTTTAATACCTCTTCTAAATTGTCATTAGATGCGCCAAAGAAAAAAGAAAAGTTTGCCAAAGATGTGTTTTTTCCTATTTCTATTTTTTGATCAAGCAATTCCTTTGTTAAAGTTTGAGGAATTGTATTTGGCATCTCCATATAAGAAGTAATTCCACCAGCTACAGCAGCACGAGACTCGGAGAAAATATTTGCCTTGTGTGTTAAACCAGGCTCTCTAAAATGAACTTGATCATCGATTACACCCGGAATTAAATAACTCTCATTAGCATCAATAATATTATGATTTTTACCATCAATATTTTTTGCAACTTTTGATATTAATTCTTTTTCAATTAAAAGATCACCTTCAATTATGTTTCCTTCGTTAACTATTTTTGCGTTTTTAATTAGTGTTCCCATTATTTTTTCTTTTAAATTCTTTTGGAAAAAAAGTATTTCTTAACAGTAATCTAAAGACTCCAAATACTCCTTCCCAAATTATTTTATTACTAATTTTTGAATCTCCTTTTTCTCTATCTCTAAAAATAATAGGGATTTCTTTAATACTATAGTTCATTTTCCATGATCGATATTTCATTTCAATTTGAAAACCATAGCCAACAAATTTAACTTTAGAAAAATCAATGTTTTGCAATATTTCTCTTTTATATCCATTAAATCCTGCTGTAGAATCTGAAACTTTCATTCTTGTAAAAAATCTTACGTATTTTGAAGCAAAATAAGAAAGTAAAACTCTGCTCATTGGCCAGTTAACAACATTAACACCTGTTAAATATCTTGAGCCAACAACCATGTCAAAATCATTGTTTGCCACTTCATCATAAAGTCTTATTAAATCCTTTGGGTCGTGAGAAAAATCGCAGTCCATTTGGAAAAAAAAATTATAATTTTTTTTCAAACCCCAATTAAAACCAGCAATATAAGCGGCTCCTAGTCCTATTTTTTTTTCTCTCTCTAACAAAAATAAATTGTTGCTAAAATTTTTTTGAAGTTCTTTAACCAGTTGGGAGGTTCCATCAGGAGAAGAGTCATCAACTACTAAAATATGAAAACTTGAATGCAAAGAAAATATTTTTTCAATCATTAAAGTCACATTTTGTGACTCATTATAAGTAGGTATAATTACTAAACTATCTGACATAACATTTACAAAAGTAAATAATTAACATTAATGTTAATTAAAATTAATAGTATTACTCATTCAATTTAGTATATTTGGACACATCACTAATTTATATTATTATGAAAAAACTTTTACTTTTTGCTCTTTTTTTATTTACAAATTCATTTGGTCAAGAATGCTCTCAATTATTCTTCTCGGAATATATTGAAGGGTGGTCAAATAATAAGGCACTTGAAATTTATAATCCTACATCGGAATCCATTGACTTGTCGTCTTATTCTATTTCCAGGTATGCTAATGGGGGGACAACACCAAGCACTACTCAACTAACTGGAATTATTAATGCATATGAAACATTTGTTGTTTGTTTAGATAAACAAGATCCTAACGGTGAAGGTTATGAAGCACCTGTATGGGACGGATATTTTACTTACATTGATTCACTTACAAATGAAGAGGTAACAATTTATGACGAAGAAACAGATTTGCAAAGTAAAGTTGATTTATTTTTAAATCCCATTTATTACTTTGGAACTGATCCTGATTCAGCTGCTGCCTTTCCAACTACTATGTATTTCAATGGAAATGACGCTATAACACTAGAATTATTAGGTACTGGTATAGTGATTGACTTAATTGGTAAAGTTGGTGAAGACCCTGGTGCTTCTTGGAATGATGCAGATGGAAATTATTGGACAAAAGATCATACATTAATTAGAAAACCATTCATTTCTCAAGGTGTTTCTATGAACCCAACTGTATTTGACCCAACTTTAGAATGGGACTCATTACCCGTAAACTCATTCATGAATCTAGGTTTTCATGACTGTGATTGTAATATAACCTCTAACCTTAATGAATTAAATAATAATTTAGAAATTTATCCAAATCCTACTAATGGGAAAAAACAAGTTTATATTTCAAATGATTATGCTATTAAAGAATTATTAGTAATAGATCAGTTAGGTAAAGTAATTTTAAGCCAAAAAGCTGATAATTCTAGAGCAACTATAGATATTTCTAAATATTCATCTGGTCTATACTTTATTTCAATTATTGATAAATATGGGACCAAAACTCGACCTATTGTATTAAGAAATGAATAAATATTTTGTATTAATATTTTTTTTATGTTTTCATTTTTTATTTAGTCAAAATGAATTGCCAATTGTAATTGATGGTGTTGTTATTGATAAAAACTCATCAGAAACTCTTCCTTTAGCTAACATTATCATAAATGATGTTTCTGGTGAAATGATTTCTGGAACTACAGCAAATACATTTGGAGAATTTCAATTTTTTTTAAGTCCAAACAATTCTACAATAACTATTATTGTCTCTTACATTGGCTATAAAGATTATAAAAAAACTTTGAAGCTAAGCTCTAGTGACAAACTCACAATAAAAATGTCAACTGAAGAATTAAATGTTGTAGATATAATTAGCGACCAGGCGGAGTTTAGAAAAACCCCTGTTTCTTTAAGTAATGTTAAGCTTGAAAAAATTGAGAGAGAATTAGCTGGACAAGAGATTCCAATGCTCTTAAATTCAACACCTGGTGTATACGCAACACAAACCGGGGGTGGTGATGGAGATGTTAGAATAAATATTAGGGGTTTTAATCAAAGAAATGTTGCTGTAATGATTGATGGCGTGCCAATGAATGATATGGAAAATGGCTGGGTTTACTGGTCAAATTGGTTTGGGCTGGATGGTTTAACTCGAACGATACAGGTTCAAAGAGGATTGGGTGCATCGAAATTAGCTTTACCATCTGTTGGTGGGACTATAAATATAATAACAAAAGGAGTTGATGCTAAAGAAGGAGGAAGAATAAAACAAGAAATTGGTAATGGAAATTCCTTAAGGACATCTTTTTCATATACTACAAGAGATTTTAAAATTGGTAAATTCAATTTTGCCACATCTTTTAAAAAATCTGATGGTTTAATTGACCAAACCTCATCAATGGGGTTTTTCTATTATTTAAAGTGGCAAAAACAATTTGAAAACCATATATTTTCTTTGTCTGCCTTTGGAGCTCCTCAAGAACATGATCAACGAAAATACCAGACTGGAATGGCAGTTTATGACAAAGAATATGCTGCTGAGCAAGGTGTTGACACATTGTCTTTGGAGGGTGGATACGGATTAACATATAATCCAAATTGGGGCACATATAATGATTACGAAGTTATTTTTGAAAATGGGCTGGCTGTTGATACAATTAATGGAACAAAACAATATGTTAACAGGTTTAAAAATTATTATCATAAACCAAACTTTAACTTTCAACATTTATGGAATATTAATGATAACTCCTCATTAACAAACGTTCTTTATTATTCCACAGGGCATGGAGGAGGAACTGGCCTTCACGGTGGAATGCTAACATATACACCAAATAATCAAATTAACTTTCAAAATATTTATGATGTGAACCATGGAAACGTTTGGAATTCATTTATTAATCCAGGTGGACCTGCAATTGATTTAGCATATAGTGAAACGGAAAAAAAATCGACTAGTATTTTATATTCCTCTATAAATAATCACTATTGGGGTGGCTTACTTTCTACATACAATCACAAAATAAATAATAATTTTGATTTATCATCTGGTATTGATTTAAGAACATACAGAGGAGAGCATTACAGAGAAGTCTATGACTTGTTAGGCGGAGACTACTATGCTGGATCATTAGGTTCTGGCTCAAAAAATTCAGTTGGGGAAAACTCCAGTAATCTAATTTTAAGGGAGGGTGATAAAATGTATTATCATAATGACGGGTTAGTTAGATGGTATGGTGCTTTTGGTCAATTAGAATACAACTACAAAGATATTTCTGCTTTTATTAATATAACAGGTTCGCAAACCTTATATAAAAGAGTTGATTACTTCAAAAAACAAGATTTAGTTCTTTCTGATACTATTTTCACTCAGGCTATTGGTATAAATGACACAATTATATATAACGGTAATGAATACACTTCAGATTCTAAAGAAACAAGGTATACTGAAACAAATTGGGAGAAATTTCCTGGATTTACTTTCAAGACTGGAGCTAACTGGAATATTGATGAATCTAACAATATTTTTATTAATTCTGGAATCCTATCCAAAGCTCCAAGATTTAATAATGTATTTAATTATGATAACGAAACATATTTTAATACTAAAAATGAAATTGTAAAAGCAATTGAATTTGGTTATGGTTATAAGTCAAATAAATTTTCTTTAAACTTAAATATATATAATACTGCGTGGGAAAATAAACCGCAATCTGGGACTACTGTTCTTGATGGAGGTGAAACAGCATCTTATAATATCAATGGAATTAATGCTCTTCACCAGGGTTTGGAACTAGATTTTGCTTGGAAAATTTCAAAGTCATTTAAATATGAATTTCTTAGTTCAATTGGAAATTGGAGATGGAATTCAGGAGATACTGTAAACTTTTACTTAAATCAACAACTTATTGAAAGTGATTATTTTGACGCTAGAGGAGTATCGGTTGGTGACTCTCCACAAACTCAAATTGGGTCTAGTGTTAGTTATAATTACAGACTAAGTAAAAACACGAGAGGATATATTAAGTTAAAAGGTATTTACTCTGACAGATTTTTTTCTGACTTTGACCCATTTACTTTAAATGAGGAAAAAACTGTTTGGCAAATACCGGGATATGCTCTATTTAGTTTACATATGGGGCAAAATATTTATTTTAAAGATTCTTCAATCAATTTAAAACTTAATGTTTTAAATTTATTTAATACTACTTACATTAGTGATGCTCAAAATAATTCAAGTTATGTTGAAGACTCTCCAATGAATTCTGACGCTTCCTCCGCATCCGTTTTCTTTGGTATGCCACGAAGAATAATTGCATCAATTGAATATAAATTTTAAACTATGAAAAACCTGATTAACACAATTTTACTAACAATTCCCTTTACTATTTTTTCACAAACCGTTGACTATTATCAATCTTGCTTTGGTCTATATGGGGAGGAGCTACGTTCTGAGCTCAATGAGTTAATTAGTAACCATACATCATATTCATACACAACAACAAAAAATATTTTACGAGAGTCTGATGAAGACCCTGACAATCCTTCAAATATTATTTTGGTTTACACAGGTAATTCAATTGACAAATTTGATTTTTCATCAAATCTTGAACCAGACTTTTGGAATAGAGAACATGTATGGCCTAAATCACACGGAGAGTTTGATAACGGAGATCCTTTTGAAGAACCAGCGTACACAGACGTTCACAATTTAAAACCTGTTGATAGTAGTATAAATACTCTTCGGGGAGAAAAAGATTTTGATATGGGAGGAGAAATAGTATTCAATGGATCTGTTGAAACTACTTGTTATTCTACAAATAATACATTTGAACCTAGAGATGAAGTTAAGGGAGATATTGCTAGAATTATTTTATATATGGATGTAAGGTACGAGGGAGGTATTACTGAGCCTAATTTAGTTTTAGTAGATGGTTTAACGACCTATCCTTACCCTCAATTAGGAGATAAATCTACTTTACTTCAGTGGCATGAACAAGATCCACCTGATGCATTTGAAAAAAGAAGAAATGATGTAATTTTTAAATGGCAAGGAAATAGAAATCCATTTATTGATTACCCTGAGTTTGCAGATTATATATTCTATGAAAACGAACCAAATATTAATCCTATTCAATTTACAAATGTTACTATAAACCCCGAAAGTATTGAAGGAGGATCTACTTTTACTATAAGTGCAAATATTTTTAGCACAATAAATTGCCCTGTTGTTTCTATGAATTTGAATTATGGCAACTCTTGGTGGGATAATTCAAATACTTTATCAATGAATATTAATGCAAATGGCGATTACGAATGTCAAATTCCCCCTCAACCATATAATACTATGTTTTGTTACTCCATAACCGCAACAATTTGTGATGAAGTTTCACAAACTTTTTATGGTTCTGAAATCATTCCACCTTTCCCTTTTGAAGGTATTATCACACCTATAAGTGAAATTCAAGGGGGAGTAGAAGCATCTCCTTTCGAAGGTGAAGTTGTAAATACTTCAGGTATTGTAACGGGAGCTTTTGCAAATAGTTTTTACATCCAAAATGGATCAGAACCTTGGTCAGGAATATATGTATATAGTAGTGCAGGTTTACCTCAAATGGGAGATAGTGTTATTGTCGTAGGTGAAGTCAGTGAATTCTGTTGGGATAACGGTTCTCTATGTGACGGCCCAGGAACTACAGAAATATATCAGCCTGATGACATATATATAATTAGCAATAATAATCCTATTCCTGAACCTATTCTAGTTTCAAGTGGTGAAGCTCTTCAAGAACAATACGAGGGAGTACTAATTAAAATGAACGATGTTGAATGTGTTTCCAACGCAAATGGGTATGGTGTTTGGAATGTAAATGATGGTTCTGGAGTTTGCGGAATTCATAATACCCCTGATGGATATGAACATAACGAAGAAATTGGAGAAGTATATACAATTACTGGAGTTGTTTCATCAACTTTTAATGATTGGAAAGTTGATTTACGTATGGAATCTGATGTAGAGTCTGGAGCAGATACTACCCCTCCCTACATTGCAAATCATGAATGTTATGAAGTAGGTGAAAATTACTATATATACTTATTTTTTAATGAAGAAATAGATACTGATTTTGTTAGTGATTTTTACTTCTATGTCAGTGGAGGAGACATCCAAAGTGTCTCAATGGATATGTTTGATCCAACAAAAGTAATTGTTGCATTATCTAATGTAAACTCAACTAGTTTTATTGTTAACGTCTTTGAGATGTTCGATTTAAATGGAAATCAAGCTCAAAATATTTTTTATCAATTCGATTGTAATTTTAACATAGAAATTGATGAAAATAATGACAACTCTTTATTATTTCCTAACCCTGCTAACAGATTGTTTAATTTAAACTTAAAAGAAGATTTAAATACTATTAAAATATATAATCTTCAGGGAAAATTAATAACTGATAAAATACTTGAAAAAGGATTAAATCAATTAGAAATAAATGAGAAAGGATTTTACTTTTTAGAAATTAATCAAAGTAACTATATTCCATTAATTATTAATTAACTTACATATTGCATTAGTATTCCACAAAACCAAGCGGCATAAGTTCCTAGAGCATAACCTAGTACTGCGAGAAGAACACCAACAGGGGCCAGTGATGGATGAAAAGCAGAAGCAACAACTGGTGCTGAGGCAGCCCCACCAACATTAGCTTGACTCCCTACAGCAACAAAGAAAAAAGGAGCTTTAATTAATTTAGCAATAGATAATAATAAAATAACATGAATTAACATCCATATAAATCCTAAAATAAACAGACCAGGATTATCAAGAATTGCTAGTGCATCCATTTTCATACCAATTGTAGCAACTAATACATACAAAAAAACACTACCTATCGTCGAAGCCCCAGCTCCTTCATACTTTCTAAAATTGGTAAAAGATAAAACAAGCCCACCTGTAGTCGCAATAACTATTAACCAAAAAAATGAACTAGTTAAACTGAATTTTTCTAAATACGGAAAATTATTTTGAATAAAAGGGCTAATTATGTCTGAGCAAAAATGTGCAAAACCAGTAATTCCAAATCCAATAGCAAGAATTATCATAAAATCTAAAAGAGATGGAATTCTTTGATTTTTCTTTTTATAATTAATTAATTTATTTTTCAAATCTTCTATCGCAGAAGAATCTGCTTTTAGCCATTTATCTACACGTTGATTGATGCCAGCTCCAAAAAGTAAAAAGCCCATCCATACATTCGCGACAATCACATCTACAGTAATCATCGAACTAAATATTTGATCATCTACATTAAACATTTCTTTCATAGCCGCTTGATTTGCTCCTCCACCTATCCAACTCCCAGCAACTGTAGTTAACCCTCTCCATAAGTCTTCTGGATTGATTGGAACTATTCCAAAGTAAGAAACAATTATTAAACTTATTGGACCACCTATTAAAATACCAACTGTTCCAGTTAAAAACATTATAATTGCTTTAGGGCCAAGATTAATTATGCTTTTCAAATCAATACTTAAAGTCAACAAAACTAAACTTGCTGGCAATAAATACCTAGAAGCAACATAATATAAATTTTTAGAAACTTCCGGGGACACAAGGTTTAAACTATTTAAAATTGAAGGAATAAAATAACATAACAAAAGACCAGGAATGTATTTGAAAAATTTTACTAAGAAGTTATTAGTGCTTTTTTCAGCATAAAAAATTAATGATAAAATAATAATTAATATTCCTAAAACTGGTGCTTCAGAATTAAGAAAAAATGTAGATGATTCCATATTTATTTATTTATTAGTATTTTTTTTAACTCAACTAGAAATTGTTCTCTTTGATCAAAATGAACCCAATGATTTGCTTTAGCAATAGTAAACAATTTAGAATTTAAAAAATACTTTTTTATTAGATTTTTATCAGAATCTAAAATATAGTTTGATTCTGAGCCTCTTATAAAAAAACATGCCCCACTCCAAGTATTGTCTAAATAATTAAAATTCATTAATTCTTCTATAGAATTTTCTATGGCATTAATATTAAAACGAAATTGTAATTTTTCATCCTTCCAAAATAAATTTTTTAACAAAAATTGGATTGTTTGGTTGTCAATCTTTTCGTCCTCTAAATTTAATTGAGCTTTTTTTCTAGAATTTAAGTTAGCGTTATTTATTTTAATCAAATTAGATATTAATGAATGATAATTATTAATATATTTTTTTGGAGCTATATCAATTATAATTAGTTTTTTTAAACTATTTGGATGATGAAAAGAAAAAGCCATTGCTGTTTTCCCTCCCATAGAATGACCTAAAATAATAGGATCTTTTATTTCATGATGTTGAATATAATTATATAAATCATTACTCATTAAGTCATAATTATGGTTATTATCATGAAAGGACTTTCCATGATTTCGTTGGTCTATAATATGAACTTGAAAAGAAAATGATAATTCTTTCGCAATACTATACCAATTATCTAATGAACCAAATAGACCATGTAATATAATTAATGACTCATCACTGTCTCCTAATATCTTAGAATTTAAAATCAATTTAAATTTCGTTTATACATTTGAATAGTATTTTCTAAACCAAAATATAATGCATCACAAATTAATGCATGACCTATTGATACTTCCTTTAGATTTCGAACTTTTGTTTTAAAATAATTTAAATTTTGAAGATTTAAATCATGACCAGCATTAATTTCTAATCCAAGATTGTGAGCTAAATCTGCTGACTTGATAAAAGGTTTAATTGAAATTTCTTTATTTCTTTGAAAATCATTAGCATAACTTTCAGTATATAATTCTATTCTATCTGTTCCTAGTTTCTTTGCATATTTAATCATGTCTTCAATTGGATCTATAAATATTGATGTTCTTATTTTATGCTCTTTTATTCTAGAAATTATATCTTTCAAAAATGAATAATTTTTAATGGTATCCCAACCTGAATTTGAAGTTAATACATCAGGAGGGTCGGGTACTAAAGTAACTTGTTTAGGTTTTACTCTTAAAACCATATCTATAAAATCCATAGAAGGATACCCTTCAATATTTAATTCCGATGTTATAGCTTCTTTTAATAAAAATACGTCCTCTTTTCTAATGTGCCTTTCATCAGGTCTTGGGTGTACAGTAATGCCATCTGCACCAAATTTTTCACAATCCTTTGCAAATTGAATCAGATCGGGATTATTTCCCCCCCTCGCATTCCTTAGTGTTGCAGCTTTATTTATATTTACACTTAGTCTAATCATATTAATAATTTTATATAAAAATAGTAAGTTTGTTATAATATAGTCGATATATGAAATTAAAAAGTTTATTAAAAAATGATATCCCAACAATAAACCCAAATACCACGGGAAATATGTCGCTTTTAATAATGGAAGAATACAAAACATCTCATCTAATTATCCTTTCTGATACTGAATTTAAAGGAGTAATTGACCAAGATTCAATCTTGGAGATGGAAGATATGACAAAGGAGATTAGCACTGTAATCAATAAATCTAAAAAAATATCATTAAATATTAATAATCATATTTGCATAGCATTAAAAACATTTAGTGAAAATAAAATTTCAATTATTCCAATATTTAATGAAAATAAATACTTTGGTTACATAACTATTTCAGATATAATCTATAGAATTGGTGAACCTTATCAGTTAACAGAAATTGGTATAATAACCATAAAAAGTACAATGGAGGATTATTCACTTTCAGAAATAAGTAGATTAATTGAACAAAATGAAGGAAAAGTTATTAGTTCATTTATCCAAATGAACCCTAATTCAAAAAATATAAATATTGATATAATCATTAATAAAAAAGATTTAACAAGAATAATTAAATCTTTACAAAGGTTTAATTGGAATATTATTGAAACATATGACACCTCATTAGTTGACAACTTAGATAATAGATTTGACTCATTTTTGAGATATTTAAATACATAGATTTATGAACATTCTATTATACTGCCCTAATTTAACTATTGAAAACTCTATTTACATTAAAGTTTTTTTTTATGAATTGAGCAAATATGAAGCTGAATTATTTGTTCTAGAAAAATTTAATGAGGATACTAGAAATAAACTTAAACTTCCAAAAAAAATAACAATAATTAATAATCTTAAAGACATTAATAAATTAGATTTTTTAATTTGTTTTGGAGGTGATGGAACAATGTTAAAAGCATCACATTTAATTGAAAATTTAAAAACACCTATTATTGGAATCAATACAGGAAGACTTGGTTTTTTAGCAAACATCCCAAAAGAAAATATTAGAAATTTAATTAAGGACCTTTACAACAAAAATTATCATATTAGCGCAAGAAGTTTAATTAACGTAACAACTAAACCCAAATTAAAAAACCAAATATTTCAATTTGCGTTAAACGAGGTTTCCATTTCTGAAAAAAATCACTTATCAATGATTAGTATTAATACATATGTAAATGATAAATTCTTGAATACTTATTGGGGAGATGGATTAATAGTCTCTACCCCAACTGGTTCTACTGCTCATTCATTGAGTTGCGGAGGGCCTATAGTTATGCCTGACTCTGATAACTTTATAATTACACCTATTTCTTCACACAATTTAAATGTAAGGCCTCTTATTTTATCTGATGACAATATCATTAAAATTCATCTTGATCAAAGATTTAAATCATTTAATCTTTCTCTGGATGGAAGGTCTGAGATTATCTCCAACAAACATATTATAATTATAAAAAAAGAGAAGTTTAAAATAAACTTACTAATTACTAAAACCAATAACTATTTTGACACACTTAGAAATAAATTACTTTGGGGATTGGATAAAAGAAATGGTTAATCACGCATATATTTAACAATTGCGTATATTGTATTATATTAACTAAACAATATGAAAATTTTAAAGAAAATAATTTTATTATTTTTTTTTCTTTTAAGTTCCTTTAGTTTTTCACAAACTGAAATAGGATTTTATTTAGGCACCTCATTTTTTCACGGTGATGTTGGATACAACTCTTTAACATTTGGTAACACTAATAAATTATTTACTAATTCAACAATATCTTTAGGATTAAATTTTAGAAAAAATATTAATACTAGATTTTCTTACAATTTTAAATTACAAAGAGGTAAAATTACATCATATGATAGTGACTCTGAAGACTTTTTTATTGTCCAAAGAAATTTAGATTTTCAATCAAATATCACAGAGTTTTCTTCTAACATTGAATTTAATTTTTCCCATTACAAAATTGGATCAAAAAAATTAAATAAGACACTTTTTGTATTTACTGGTATTAGTGGATTCAAATTTAATCCAAAAGGATATTTTAACGGTTCATGGATAGAGTTACAACCTCTAGGCACTGAAGGTCAAGGAAGTTTCTTATACCCTGAAAGAGAAAAATATAATTTATTTTCTTTAGGAGTTCCTATTGGAGTTGGTTATAAACTAAATTTAAATAATTATTTGGCTTTGAATATATCATGGTCTTGGACTTTAACAACAACAGACTATATTGATGATGTAAGTTTAGATTATGTAAACCCAAACATATTGAGTAGTCAAGCTCAAAATTTAGCAGATAAATCGTATTCAGGATTTTTGGAAGGGTCACAAAGAGGAAACTCTCAAAATATGGATAAATTTGGTTTTTTTGGCTTTAGCATTGTTTATAAAATACCAAAAAAAACATTCTGCTCACAGATAAACTTTTAATGACTTTATTTTCTAAAATAAACTTAAATTCTGTTCCAAATCACGTTTGTATTATAATGGATGGTAATGGAAGATGGGCAAAAATAATAGGAAAAAATAGATCTTTTGGTCATCAAAAGGGAATTTATTCTGTAAAAAAAATTTTGGAGCAGTCAATCAAATTAGGTGTAAAACATTTAACATTATTCGCATTTTCAAAAGAAAATTGGGGCAGACCAAAATTAGAGATAAGTACTATTATGAAATTACTAGCAAATTCTATTTTAAAATATAAAAAAAACTTAATTGATAATGACGTTAAATTAAATACAATTGGAGACTTAAATGATTTACCTTTAGATTCCAAAAACGCTATTGAAGAAGTTAAAAAAATAACTAATAAAAATAAAAATATAACGTTAACTATAGCACTGAGCTATAGTTCTAGGTGGGAAATTATAAATGCAATAAAAAAAATAACAAACGATTGCCTTAATAACAAAATTAATGCTAAAAATATTAATGAAAAATTGGTAAATAGTTACCTTTGCACATATAATTTACCAGAACCTGATCTTTTAATTAGAACTGGTGGGGAAAAAAGAATAAGTAATTTTTTACTTTGGCAATTGGCTTATTCTGAATTGTATTTTTGTGAAAAAAACTGGCCAGATTTTGAAGAAGAAGATTATTTTAAAGCAATTATCGAATTTCAAAATCGAGAAAGAAGGTTTGGAAAATTAAATTAAAATGAAAAAATTTTATTTAAATATATTTTTTTTAATACTTGTTGGTATCAATTTCAATTTAATAAGTCAATCTAAAACTGACTCTGGTAATCAATACATGATTGGAGGATTTAATTTTTCAGGAAATTCAAATCTTGAAAGTAATACTATTTTATCATTAATTGACTTAAACGTTGGAGATAATATTTTTGTTCCCGGTGAAGAAATTCCCACAGCAATAAAAACTTTATGGAAGCAAAATATGTTTTCTGATATACAGATTTTTCAAACTAAAATAGAAGGTAATATAATTTACTTAGAAATATACTTAGATCAATTACCCAAATTAGAAAAATTTCAATTCAAGGGACTTAAGAAATCTGAAATTGATAAACTTCGTGAAGAGCTGAACTTAAGTAGAGGAATTTACGTTAGTAATCAAATTAAAAATAAAACTGAAAACTATATTATTAAATACTTTCAAGAAAAAGGTTTTTTGAATGCAACATGCTCTGTTAATGAAGAAAGAAATCAAAAATTAAATTCATCTACTTTAATTATTGATGTAAATAAAAACGAGAGGGTTAAAATAAAAGAAATTATTATTTCTTCTGACAAAAATACTTTTAAGCAAGGTAAACTTAAAAGGCAGTTAAAGAATACTAAAGAGACCGGAATTAAAAATATTTTTAGTTCTTCGAAATTTATTGAAAGTGATTTTGATGAAGATTTACAAAATTTAATTGCAATGTATCGAGAAAATGGATATAGGGATGCAAAAATAATTGGTCATAAAACTTCATTTAATAATACTGGCGATTTATTATTAAATATTGAATTAATTGAGGGTGAGAAATATTTTTTTGGTGACATTAAATGGATTGGGAATTCAAAATATGACTCTGAAAAATTAAACGAATTATTATCAATTAAAGAAGGTGAAGTTTTTGACCAAAAACTACTAGAAGAAAGGTTATATATGAGTAGAAATGGAAACGATATAAGCTCATTATACATGGATGATGGTTATCTTTTCTTTCAAGCTAATCCTGTTGAGTCAAGTATTTTAAATCAAAAAATTAATTTAGAAATTAGAGTTACTGAAGGAAAGAGAGCAATTGTAAATAATGTTACAGTAATTGGAAATACTAAAGTTAAAGACCACGTAATTATGAGGGAGGTAAGGTCTTTACCAGGCTCTATGTTTAAAAGATCTGATATCATTAGAACACAAGAGGAGTTTAATCGTCTTGGCTATTTTAACCCTGAAACACTTGGAGTTAATCCAGTACCTGACCCTGAAACTGGAACTGTTGACATAGAATATAGTGTGGAATCAAAATCGTCTGATCAACTTGAACTTCAAGGTGGTTGGGGAAATGGAATGGTTGTTGGAGCATTTTCTGTTGTATTTAATAACTTTTCAACAAAAAACTTTTTTAAAAAAGATAGCTGGAATCCTATGCCACATGGAGATGGTCAAAAAATTAGACTTCGTGCCGCTTCTAATGGTTCTTATTACCAAAACTATAGTTTATCTTTTGAGGAACCTTGGATGGGTGGAGCCAAACCTAATAGTTTTTCTGTATCTCTTTGGAAAACAATTCAATCTTTCAATGAGGGTTCAAAAATGGATATTTCAGGTCTTAGTATAGGTTTTGGGAAAAGACTTAATTGGCCAGACGATTATTTTACAATTACTCATTCTGTTAACTTTCAAAGATATAATCTAGAAAATTATCAAACTAGTTTATTTGACTTTAGTGATGGGTTTTCTAACAATATAAATTACGCTACAACATTTTCAAGAAATTCAATTTTTAACCCGATATATCCAAGAAACGGATCCAAGTTTACTCTTTATTTTGAACTCACTCCACCTTATTCATTATTTAAAGAAAAAGATTATTATAAAAATCTAGACGATGATCAAGAAAGATATAAATTTCTTGAGTATAATAAATTTAAATTTGATGGAACTTGGTACAATGCTCTAATAGGAGACTTAGTAATTAGAACACACTTTGAGTTTGGTTTCTTAGGAACATACAACCGATCAGTTGGTCTACCCCCATTTGAAAGATTTTTTGTGGGTGGTGATGGATTAAGTGGTTATTCTATAGATGGAAGAGAAATTATTGCTTTAAGAGGTTATCCTAATGGATCACTAAGTTCTGATTCAGGTGACGCATTATACAATAAATATAATATTGAGTTAAGATACCCTATTTCATTAAACCCTAACTCAACGATATATGGTCTTTTGTTTACTGAGGCAGGAAACTCATGGTCAAATTATGATAATTTTAACCCATTTGAACTAAAAAGGTCCGCTGGTTTAGGGTTACGTATTTTTATGCCCATGTTTGGCTTACTTGGTTTAGATTTTGCACATGGATTTGATAATTTATCTAACTCAAATATAAAAAGTGGATGGCAGACACACTTTATTATTGGTCAACAATTTTAAATGATTAAATTTGATATGTTTTTAAATACTAGAATTATGCAAATAAATAAAATTAGTTTAACATTAATTGCCTTTATTTTTACCACCATAAGTATTTCTCAAAAAATTGCTTATGTTGATTCAAAATATATTTTAAGTAATATTCCTGAATTTACAACTGCACAAGAAGAAATTGAAGAGCTATCAAAGAAGTGGGAAACAGAAATCCAAAGCTTATACTTAGATATTGAAAAAATGTATAAAAGTTATAAAGCAGAAAAATATCTTCTTCCTGAAAATGAAAAAAAGTTAATGGAAGAGAATATTATTAATAAAGAGAAAGAGGTTAGAGAATACCAAAAAAGTTTATTCGGACCTAACGGAAAGTTGTATGAAAAACAACGAGAAAAAATTGAGCCAATTCAAGAAATTATTTATAATGCTATTCAAGAATTTGCAGAAAAAAATAGATATGAAATTATTTTCGATAAATCTTCTGAATTAATAATGTTATATTCAAATGAAGATTTAGATGTAAGTAATGATATTTTAGATCAACTAGGTTATAATTATTAAAAAAATTTAAATATGAAAAAATTAATTTTAAGTTCGGTATTTTGTTTATTTACCGTTTTCGCTATCGCTCAACAAAAAATAGGGCACGTTAATTCGCAACAGATTATGTCTAACATGCCTGACATAAAGATAATAGAAACAAAAATCCAAAATGAAAGTAAGAAGATGGATGAAATGTACGCTGAAATGATGCAAAAAGCACAAGAAGCGGCTCAAGCTTTTCAAAAAGCTCAAAATGATAAAGAAAGTGAAGCTGTTATTAAAGCTAAGTATGAAGAAGCTTTAAACCTTGAACAAAGAATGCAAGTTTTTGCACAAGATGCTCAAAAAGAATTACAAACATTACAAAACGACTTACTTGCTCCAGTTGTAGAAAAAATACAAAATGCCATAAATGACGTAGCAAAAGATGGGAAGTACTCTTACATTCTGGATACTGGAAGCGGATTCAATGTTATTTTATACAATGATGGACCTAATTCAAATGACATAACAGATGAAGTAAAAAAGAAATTAAAATTATAAGTATTTGAATTCTAATTTACCAATAGGGATTTTTGATTCTGGTATTGGCGGACTTACCGTAGCAAGAGAAATTATTGACTTAATGCCGAATGAAAAAATAATCTATTTTGGAGATACTCTTCACTTACCATACGGTGAGAAATCAAAGAAAAAAGTTATTAATTATTGCTTAAAAATATGTCAGTTTTTAAGCAGTAAAAATTGCAAAGCTATTGTTATAGCATGTAATTCAGCATCTTCATTAGCACTTAATAAAATTAAAAAAGAATTTGAGGAAAAATCTATTATTTTTAATGTAATAGACCCAGTAATTAATTGTATTAAAAAATTAGAAACTAAAAAAATTGGTGTTATAGGTACAAATGCCACAATTAATTCTAAAATCTATGAAGACAAAATTAACTGCTTGAATGATAATTACATAGTTAATTCATTAGCTACCCCATTATTAGCACCAATGATAGAGTTAGGTTTTCATGACGATTCAATTAAAAAAAAAATTATAGCAACTTATTTAAAAAAAAGTGAACTATCTGAAATTGAAACTTTAATTCTTGGATGTACTCACTACCCACTGATTCAGAATGAAATTAAAGAAATATATAAGAACAAAATTGATATAATTAATTCTCTGAATGCAATTGGACAATTTATTAGTCAAAAACTTGAAAAAAATAACTTGTTAAATCGAAATAACATTAAAAAAACTCATGAATTTTATGTTTCAGATTTAACATTAAGTTTTCAAAAGAGCGCTAAGCTATTTTTTAAAAACAAAATTGATTTAAAGGAAAAAAATATATTTGATGAAAAATAAAATTTACACCATATATTCGGAATACACGCCAAATCCTGAAGTCATGAAATTTGTCTCCAATCAAATTTTAACAGATCACATGATAGAGTTTGAAACAATTCCAAAGAAAAACGAATATCCACTTATATATGATTTATTTATGTTACCATTTGTTGAAAACATTTTTTTAGGAATAAATTTTATTTCAATTGAAAAAAATAATAAAGTAAACTGGGATGATATCTCATATGAAATAAGAGAACTTATTCAAGAAAAATTAAATAAGGGAGTTTTTGTTAAGTCTGAGGGTATAACAACAAAAAAACAGGGTATAAAAAGAAATGTAAAAGTAAACCGAAAAAGAACAAAAAAAGAATTAATAATTGAAGATATTTTTGAACAACACATTCGCCCATACGTGATGCAAGATGGAGGGGACATTTCCTTAGTCTCATATGAAAACGGAATTGTAAAAGTCCTTCTTCAAGGCGCATGTAATGGTTGCCCTTCATCTACTTACACATTGAAACAAGGTATTGAAACTAAATTAAAACAAATCTTAGGTGAGGAAATAAAAGAAGTTATTCCTATTAACTAATTTATTATAACTTAAATCTATAGTCAAAAAAAGCAAATATTAATTTATTACCTTTTTTTTGGTGAATAATTGGACATATTTATTTTTTTAAAGTATATTAATTCTTTTAAATTTCTACAACTTAATTACTTGAAAATGAAAAAAATAAACAGCGCTTTTATCTCTGTTTTTAATAAAGAAAATTTAGAATCATTAGTTTCATTGTTAATTAAATTCAATATTAAACTATACTCATCAGGTGGAACTAAGATAGCTTTAGAGAAGCTTGGTTGTAATGTAATATCAGTTGAAGATATTACACAATACCCTTCCATTTTAGGAGGAAGAGTTAAAACTCTTCATCCTAAAATTTTTGGTGGAATTTTAAATCGTCGAGATTCAAAAAGTGACTTAGAAGATGTTGAAAAATATGATATACCTAGTTTTGACTTAGTTATTGTTGACTTATATCCTTTTGAAGATACCGTTAAAAATACTTCTAACGAAAATGAAATTATAGAAAAAATTGATATTGGTGGCATTTCTCTAATAAGAGCTGCAGCTAAAAACTATAAGGAAGTAATGATTATTCCTTCAAAGGAATTAATTCCTAATTGCATGAGTTTAATTGAAAAAAATAATGGTCATACATCATTAGATGAAAGATTATTTTTTGCAAAAAAGGCTTTTGAAATATCTTCTCATTATGACACCAATATTTTTTCTTGGTTTGGTAATGATTTTGATGAATCTTTAAAAATATCTATTTCAGAGAAAAAAATATTACGATACGGAGAAAATCCTCATCAAAAAGGAATTTATTATGGAAACCTTGGTGAAGTATTTAATAAATTAAATGGAAAAGAAATTTCCTATAATAATTTATTAGACATTGATGCTGCTATAAATTTAATTAATGATTGTAAAGAACCTACGTTTGCAATTTTAAAACACAACAATGCATGTGGAATTGCTATACATAATAACGTTTATGAAGCTTGGAAGAAAGCATTAGCTGGAGACCCAATATCTGCATTTGGTGGTATATTAATTACAAATCAAGAATTAAATTCTAAAACAGCTGAAAGCATTAATAAATTATTTTTTGAAATTATAATTTCACCTAAGTTTTCAACTAATGCTTTTGATATACTGAAAGCAAAAAAAAATAGAATCATCTTAGAATTAAAGTCTCAAAATAAAGCTAATAATAAACAATATAGATCAATTTTAAATGGAATTTTAGCGCAAGAAAACGATATTTTGATTGATTCTGAGGAAATTTTAGAGAAAATAACTAAATTAAAACCCTCCAAGTCTCAAGTTGAAGATTTATTGTTTGCTAGCACAATATGTAAACATACAAAATCTAATGCTATAGTTTTGGTAAAAAATAAACAACTAATTGGAATTGGATGTGGACAAACATCTAGAGTAGACGCACTTAAACAAGCTATTAAAAAAGCAAAAAATTTTAATTTTAATTTAGAAAATAGTGTTATGGCCTCTGATGCTTTTTTTCCGTTTCCAGATTGTATAGAAATTGCTGCCAAAGAACAGATTTCAGCTGTTATTCAACCTGGCGGTTCAATTAACGATCAATTATCAATAGATTGTTGTAATAAAAATAATATTAGTATGGTTTTAACAAAAACTAGACACTTTAAACACTAAAAAAAATAGATATGGGTATACTTGATTTTATGAATCTTACAGAAGATATTGCAATTGATTTAGGTACTGCTAATACGTTAATAATTCATAACGATAAAGTAGTGGTTAATGAGCCCTCAATTGTTGCCATGGAGACAAAAACGGGTAAATTTATAGAAGTTGGTGTTAAAGCCCAACAAATGCATGGTAAGGCTCACAAGGGCATTGAAACTACAAGACCCCTAAAAGACGGTGTTATTGCTGATTTTGATGCTGCAGAATCAATGATTAGAGAATTTATAAAAAAAATACCTGCTTTAAAAAGACGAATATTCTCACCTGCATTACGAATGGTAATATGTATACCATCAGGTATAACTGAAGTTGAAAAACGTGCTGTAAGAGATTCAGCAGAACATTCTGGAGCTAAAGAAGTGTATTTAATTCATGAGCCAATGGCCGCTGCTATAGGAATTGGAATTGATGTTCAAGAACCTAAAGGAAATATGGTTATTGATATTGGAGGGGGGACAACTGAAATAGCTGTAATATCATTAGGTGGAATTGTATGTGATAAATCTGTAAAGGTCGCAGGTGATATTTTTACATCAGATATAAAATTTTATATGAGAACTCATCATAATTTAGTTGTTGGCGATCGTTCTGCTGAAGAAATTAAAATTCAATGTGGTGCTGCAACTCAAGTATTAGAAAATCCACCTGAAGATTGGCCGGTTCAAGGAAGAGATCTTACAACAGGAAAACCTAAGCAAGTTATAGTTTCGTATAAAGAAATAGCTCAGGCTCTTGATTCATCAATTTGCTCAATTGAAGATGCCATTATGCAAGCTTTAGCAATGACTCCGCCCGAACTTGCAGCAGATATTTACAATACCGGAATTTACTTAGCAGGAGGAGGCTCAATGTTAAGAGGACTAGAAAAACGTATTTCTGCTAAAACTGACCTAGCGGTATTTATTGCAGAAGATCCTTTGAAAGCAGTAGTAAGAGGAACTGGAATTGCCTTGAAAAACGTTGATCATTATACCTTCTTAATGAGATAATTAATTTGAATTTATGCGATTTTTAATTGAAATTTTAATTAAGCATCATGTTTTTTTTATTTTTATTTTTTTAGTTTTTTTTTGTCTATCGCTAATTCTCAAAATTAATCCCTATAATGAAGTAAAACTACTAAATGGAGTCAAAAATTTGATTTATACATCATTAGCGACAGAAAATAATTTAGTTGAATATTTCAAATTAAAAAAAGTAAATATTAAACTAAGTGAAGAAAACTGTAAACTCATATCAGAAAATGAACAATTAAAATTTGAAAACACTGAACTTCAAATTTTTAAAAAAAATAAAAATTTAATATTTCAGAACAATAAAGAAAGATTCAATTATATTCCTGCAAAAATTGAAAAAAAAAACTGGACTCTAGCAAATAATATTCTTATTCTAAACAAAGGAAAAAAACATGGAGTTTTGAAAAACATGGGTGTTATGAATACAAAAGGAGTAGTTGGAATAGTAAGTAATACTACAGATCATTTTTGTGAGGTCACGACAATAATTAGCAATCACACTAGATTATTAACTTCTATAAAAACAAAAAACGGAATTTTAAATGAAGGAATATTAAAATGGAATGGAAAATCTCATACTCATGGAAGTTTAGAAGGCGTTGGAAATGAAATAGAAATTTCATTAGGAGATTCAATATTTACTCATTCCGAATCTAAAAGTTTTTATAGCGGAATTTTCATTGGAACTATATCAAATTTTGAAAAAAAAATAAGTTCTAATTCTTTTAAAATTGATGTTTTATTTGGAGTGGACTTTAAAAATATAAATAACGCAGTAATAATTAAAGATAAATTAAAAAGTGAATTAAATTTTTATGAAAACAAATAATTCAATTTTATTTTGTTTTTTTGGAAATGTAATTTTCCAAATTTTTGTACTTAACCAGTTTTTATTTAGTAATTGGATCAACCCACTCTACTACGTAATTTTTATATTATTTATTCCCACTAAGAAAAGTCACTTATTTATCATTTTATCATCTTTTCTAATTGGTTTATTAGTTGATATTGGGACTGGTACATTAAGTACGAGCGGACCTGTTCATGCATTTAGTAGTTTAATTTTAGGATATTTTAGACCAAAGTATATAAAATTTATTTCTACTAGGGGAAATAGTTTATCAGAAATAAACTTTAATAATTTAAATTTCAGCAGAGTCTTTTTTTATATTGTAATTGGAGTTTTTTTTCACCATTTTTTATTATTTATTTTTTCAGGCTTAAATTTTAAAAATATAATCATTAGCACATTTCTAAGCTCATTTTTCACCTCCATGCTTTTAATTTTTTCATATTATATATTCAAGAAATGAAAAGAAATTTTATACTAGCAAATAGAAGATTTTTTATTTATTTTTTAATTTTCTTCGTTTCTTCAATTTTTATTTCAAAGTTATTTTACATACAAATAATTCAAAACTCATATTACGAAAACTTAGCAGAAAATAACGCAAAAAGAAGAATTCTGCTACCACCTGAAAGAGGATTAGTTTATGATAGAAATAACAAATTAATTGCAAAAAATGATAGTATAATTGATATAATGATGATTCCAAGAGAATTAAAATTGACTACACTAGAAGATTCAATAAATTTATGTAATTACTTTAATATATCTATATCTCAATTATCAGAAAAAATTGAAAAAGCTAAACAATATTCATATAGTAAAGGATCTATATTTCTTGAAGAAGTTCCATTTTCTCTTCTTGAAAATTTATTTCAATTTTCTGGTCTTTATGAACAACATAGAATGGTAAGAAAATATAACACTAAATACGCCGCAAATATTTTAGGTTATATTGGTATAATTAATAATGTTAAAATAAGTGACAAATATTATGAAAGTGGAGATAGAATAGGAAAATCTGGAATTGATAAATCTTACGAAAAATTTTTAAGGGGAAAGAAAGGAGTCAAACACATTCTTCAAGACGTAACTGGAAAACAAATGCCATATAAAAATGGAGAACTAGATACTCTTTCTATCCCTGGAAATTCAATGACTCTTACAATCGATTTAGAACTACAAGAGTTTGGAGAAAAAATCATGAAAAATTACACTGGAAGTATTGTTGCTATTGAACCTAGTACTGGGGAAATTCTATGTTTAGTTACTAGCCCTTCGTATGACCCATCCGACTTCATTGGAAGCAAGAGAAACAAAATTTATCCTAATTTAAGAGACAATCCTAACAAACCACTTTTTGATAGAACTATACTATCTACATATGCCCCTGGATCAACAATAAAAATGTTAACTGCACTAATAGGTTTACAAGAAGGTATTATTTCAACTAACACCAAAATAAACTGTAACTATGGATGGAACTATGGGAAAAGAATGAAAGTTGCCTGCCATGGAACAGATCATCCTCCAATGAATATTACTAATGCTTTAGCAGAATCATGTAATGCTTATTTTTGCGAAATGTTTTACAGGCTAGTGAAAAGTAAAAAAACAAGCGATGAAGGTGTTAATATATGGGCGAATTACTTAAAGGAATTCGGTTTTGGTAATTTTCTTAATAATGATTTACACGCTGGTGTTCCAGGAAAAGTTCCAGACGGAAATTTCTACAATAAAATTTATGAAGGGTTTAGATGGGGGCCCTCAAATTGTATTTCACTAGGAATAGGTCAAGGTGAATTATTAACAACTCCCATTCAACTAGCAAATTATACAGCAATTCTTGCAAACAGAGGTTATTATTTTACCCCCCATATTTTAAAAAATATGAAAGGAATTAAATCAATTAGTGAAATTGTAGAATTACAATTAATTCAAAAAAAGTTTAAGGAAAAAAAGAAAGTTTCAATTTCAAAAAAATATTTTGATTATGTTATAAAAGGAATGGAAAGAGTAATTAATGGAATAAATGGAACTGCAAAAAAAACAAAAATCACTAATATTCAAATTTGTGGTAAAACTGGTACTGTTGAAAATTCTAAAAATAAAATTAAACAAATAGACCATTCGGTATTCACCGCTTTCTCTCCTAAAATAAATCCTGAGATTGCTATTGCAGTATATATAGAAAATGGAGGGGACGGTGGTGACGCGGCAGCGCCAATTGCAAATTTATGTATTGAGAAATATCTCAATAGAAGAATTGATTTAACATTTAAAAATAAACCAGGATATGATTTGAAATTTAAAAATTATATTAAAAATATTTTTGATTAATGAATAGAAACCCTGACTATAAATTTATAGACTTTAAAATATTTTTTTCTTATTTAGGATTAGTCTTGTTAGGCCTTTATGCTATATTCGTGGTAGAATATAATCCTAGTGTCCCCTTTTCTTTTTACTCTGAATTTGGAAAACAAATAATATTTCATCTTATATCTCTCTTGATAGGCGTATTTATTTTATTATTAGATGGTAAATTTTTAATGAGGTTATCATACTTAATTTATTTTTTTTCCATTTTACTTTTATTTGGTGTTTTAATCTTTGGAGAAACTAAACACGGTGCAAAATCGTGGTTTGATTTTGGCGCTTTTGGATTTCAACCTGCAGAATTTGCTAAATTTGGCACCGTCCTTGCTATAAGTAAATTTTTATCAAACTTCGATGTAACATTATCCAATAAAAGAGATTTGATTAAAGTATCACTTATAATTTTTTTTCCTGTATTTTTAATTTTTTTACAGCCAGATTTAGGTTCATGTTTAGTATTCACTTTTTTAATAATTCCTCTTTTTAGAGAGGGTTTAAACAAATTTATTCCAATTGTAATTTTTACATTAGCATTATTATTTATTCTTACAGTTCTATTATCATTTAAATACGTATTAATAACTACTTTCATAACTTTTCTGATATTTTTCTTTGTTAAAAAAATTTCATTAAAGTATACTTTGACCTTTTTTATAATATGCACTATATGTTCTTTTTTCTTTCAATATTCTTTTGAAAACTTACTTAAACCCCACCAACAAACACGTATTAATGTTCTTTTAGGAAAAAATATAAGTAAAGCTGAAAGATACAATTTAGATCAGTCATTAATTGGAATTGGATCGGGCGGTTTTTTTGGTAAAGGTTTTTTACAAGGGACCCAAACAAAAGGAGACTACATTCCGGAGCAAAGTACAGATTTTATTTTTTGCGCAATAGGAGAAGAAATTGGATTTTTTGGTTCTTTAGTTTCAATATTACTATTTGTTTTTTTTATGATCCGAATAATAATAATCAGCGAGAGACAAAGATCAAAATTTTCTAGAATTTTTGGATATAGTTTTTTGGGAATTTTCTTTAGCCACTTTTCTATTAATATTGGTATGATTCTTGGATTATTTCCAGTAGTGGGAATACCTCTACCGTTTGTGAGTTACGGAGGAACTGCTTTAGTAAGTATGACTATTTTTCTTTTCTTTTTCTTGAAACTAGATTCTTACAGAATGGAAATACTAAAATGACATATGCAACATTTCAATTTGATCTTCATTCTTTGATTGGTTAATAACATTTAATTTAAACTCTGACTTTGCAGAATTAATTATTTGTTGCTTATTTCCCAATACTTCGTCATCTGAAAATTCTGATGAAATAATATCACCTTTCAAGAAAATAAAAACACCTCTATTTCCAACATAAGCACGTGATAATTTATCTTTATTCAAACCAAAAAAGAAACCTGTTGCCCCAGGGTCACTTCCGCCATCAGAAAAATTAGAATTTTTAAATGAAAAATTAGAAGCATTATTAACTGTTTTGTTGAGATTTTTAGCTAATTGATTAATATCATTTGACCAATTTTGACTTATTCTTTCTAAAATAAGTTCAGATTTTTTTGAATCAATAATTTTCTTTTTAATTTCAGATTTTACAGATTTAAAATCTTTATACTTTGCATCTTTAATTTCTTTTACAAAAACCACAACATCATCATATATATTTGACGTAAACCTTTTTACTTGACCTAATTCTCGCTCTTCAAAATCTACTGAAGTAAATGGTAAAGCAGTATTTATATTATTAGGAATTCCATAAATCCATCTTATAATTTCTCTAGAGTTTCCTTTGATGCCAGTTATCTCAGTGTCTAAGTCTGAGATAGAAATATTTTTTTTAATAATTACATTTTTGAGTTTTTTTGCGCTATTTTCAAATTCTTCAGATGTTTTGTTAGAAAATGCAAAATCTTTAGCTCTTCTAAAGTTTTTTTCAGTTGTATTATCATCAAGATAAATGTCTTTATTCAAAAACACAACATCCACTGAATCCTTATACTGATTTATTATTATTCCTATTTTAACAATATCATCTTCAACAATTGGTCCAAAAAATGATTCTCCTAATTCGTTAATTAAGTTGTTCTTATATTGGTTAATTTCCGCAGAAGATTTTTTTTCTAATTCAACAGAACTCTTAATAACTGATTTTTCTCTAACATAATCCAATAATCCTTTACTTGAATTAGTTGTATCAGAAATTAAAGCTTGGAAATTTTTTAAATTATTATTGACCTGAGCTATAATTTGATTTTTTGCCTTAGCAACATCATCAATACTTGGTTTAGATTCAAAATAATAATAATCAATTATTCTTGTTTTATCATCATTTAAATAATCATCTAAATTTGAGTTGTAATAAGTCATTAACTCATCATCTGTAATCTCAATTTCTGTATCTTTAATCTCCCTATATGGTATAAAAATATATTTTCCGTTTAACTTTTTTTGAGAATCCCTATATTCTTTTTCTAAATATAATTTAGGTGCAAAAGTTCCTAAGTCGTATAGTGATGTAAACCTATTTATTTCATTATTTGATATTTGAAAAGGTTTAAACATAAAATTATAGTTAAGGTAATTAGCCTGATTTTGATTTACTTTACTGTTTTCCATCCAAACTGCTATACTATCTTCTAATATTTTCCCGTCAATACTAGAATCAACTTCTCCCTCATCATTTGTTCTTAATGCTCTCCACCATGAATTAAAAAAAGGAGATGCATTATCTATACCAGTAATTGTTCCCTTTACTAAATCTATTTTTTCTACCTCAGAGTACTTGTATTCTAAAGTTTTCATCTCATTTTTAATGAAAGATCTTTGAGAGAAGTGATCCCATATATTATTTAAATTTCTTTTATTTGAATTAACTGTGTTTTGAGATTGTTGAACAAACTCTAGATAAGTTAAATGAGCTTGTAAGGCAATATCTTCAGGGTTTGAAACAAAATAACTTCCCCCTCTAGAATTAGGTCTTTCGTAAGAATTATATAGTTGGTAACCATGAGAAGAACCTAGAGAGTTTATTTCTAAGTCATTGTTAGTACCAGAAAAAATCATTCCAAAGGTTTTAAAAGCGTCAAATTGAGGATCAACAAATAAGTACATACCCACTCCAATGATAAAGAAAGTAATGCCTTTTAAAATTTTATTTGTTCTTAAAGTATTTAATACTGCCATCTTAAAAATATTTTTTGGGGATACGAATATACAATTTATTTGTTATTTAAAACAAGTATTACTTCCTCTATAAGGTTATCTGATACTTTGGAAACTAAAAAAATATGATTTTTAATATTTATTTTTTCATTTTTTTCTGGCAAATTACTTAGAGAAGATAGAATTAATCCACCTAAAGTTTCATACTCACCCGAGTCAGGTAAAGAAAGGTCATATTTTTCATTTAAATAACTTACTTTAACTTTACCACTGAACTTAATTTTATTAGTTGAAACTTTTTCTTCTACAACTTCAGTGATATCGTGTTCATCCTGAATTTCACCAAATAGTTCTTCAACTATATCTTCTAAACAAATAATACCTGACGTCCCCCCATATTCGTCTAAAACAATAGCAATACTCCTCCTATCTTTTAATAGTTGATCTAAGACTTTTTTCACCAACATACCTTCAGGCACAAAAGAGATTGGCAATAACATATCACGAATTTTTTTGGGATTTTTAAATAATTCAAAGGAGTGTACATAACCTAATATTGAATCAATACTTTCCCTATATATAATAATTTTCGAGTGACCTGATTTTATAAAACTTTTTTGTAAATTTTCTATACTGTCATTTAAGTCCATACTTATGACTTCTGTTCTAGGAATCATGCAATCTCTTACTTTAATTTTTGAAAAATCAAGTGCATTTTTCAAAATTTCAACCTCTGGGTTTATGTTTTCTTGATTTTCTGTATAATGCTGCTCTAAATAATTATCTAAGTCTATTCTATTAAAATCTATTTTTTTTTCTAAAATTTCAACCGCAAATATTTTAAGTATCAAACTTGAAATAAAAGACATAACAAAAACTATAGGGGTTAGTATTTTATACATTAAAGAAGCAGGTATTGCAAATACTTTTAACATTTTATTTGAAAGTGTAGAAAAGATAGCTTTTGGAATAAATTCTGCAATAATTAAAACTAAAATAGATGCCAATAAAATTTCTAGAATCCCTATTAAAAATTGATTGTTAATGAAATTTGAAAGCGTTGCATTTAAAACCTTTGCCATAAATAATCCATATACTACTAAAGCAATATTATTTCCAATTAACATTGTTGTTATAAAATGAGATTGATTATTTAAAAAATTAAAAATTATTTTTTCAGATTTTGTTCCACTTTCCTTATCTAGTGCAATTTTTAATTTGTTTGAAGAAAAAAAAGCAATTTCCATTCCTGAAAAAAAAGCAGAAAAAATCAATGAAATGATAATTATAGTTGCATTCATAAAATATAATTATTCTTGATCAATTTGAATTATACCGTTAATATTAAAAATCTTATAATTTTCAAAATTATCATCAGAGTAAAAACCACAACCATTAATTACTTTATCAGATGTTTTAATTGAAACAGTATCTAAGGATAAAATATTGTTATTTTCAATATTCCAAAACAACTGATTTGTTTTAAGAAGATCTCCATTATAATTTTTTAATTGTACATTATTTGTTAACTCAATAATGTCTTTATTGACGTAGTGTATTAGTTTTTGTGAAGATATTTCAAAAACCGAATCTCCTAAATTATTGTAATTAATTACTAAAACAGAGTCATAGAAAAAAGAAATATCATATACAGAATCCTTTAATATAAACTGGGGTTCCAATTCATACAAAATTGTGTCCATAAAACACAAATTATTATAATCTTTGTTTACATAAACATAATCTTTGTAAGATTCCATGTTTTTAGTTTGAAGTAAAAACCTTTTACTCCCATTTGAAAAATAATTCATATATAAATTCGAAGCCTTTTCATGACTAGACACCTCATTGTTTAAAAAATCATAATTAATATCCTTGTTTGAACATGAAGAAATTATAAGAAAAAAAATAAAAAAAAAATATTTTCTCAAAATCTTACTCTTACATTTTCAGAGTACCAACAATTAATCTTATAAGTTTTTGCATCAGGATTACTTACATTATCTCTCCACATGCTTTTAGTAGGAACTCTTTTTGAATAATCTGATATTAATTTATTGGCTTCTTTTTCACAAGATTTGTCTATTTTTTTGGCTAATTGAAATTTATCAATTGCAGCCCAATAGCCAGCTTTTTTTGATGCCGGATCATTTCCACACTTAGATGCGGTTTGAGCATATAATTTTCCTATAAGAATATAAGGGTCACCCCAATTTTTTCTATAGTTAGCAGCTTTAAGAGCATAAGATCTTGCTGTTGAGTTGCTACCAACTAGAGCGGAAGCTGCTGCTGCATAAAATGCATACTTAGATTTGTTAATATTATTAAGCTCTTCATTTTCATAAGCTTCAACAAAATAATTAATTGCATCCCTGTATTCTTTTTTTGCGTATTGTCTTTTTCCCATTTTGAATGCGGATTCGGATGTTGGATTCATTTCATGTAATAAAGTAACAACCTCTAGATAAAAGTCACTATCCATACAATCTTTCTTAATAAATATTTCTGCTGTTCTGTTTAACCACTTTAAATCATTTACTGAATCCCCACTACTTATAAAATCTGTATAAAATTTATCATATTTTTCATTTTTTTTGTTCCACTCTTGTTTAATTGTAAATCTGTTAAAACCCTCATACAATGCAACAAGTTGATCGCAACTTGTAATAATCTTTTCAAAATTTTTATTAACACTTTTTTTTGCCTTTTCAATTCTTTCTAATTCAGATTTTAATTTAGATATTTCTTTTTTTTCTTTAGTTGTTAACAATTTTGTAGTATCAGAGTTCAAATTAAAAATTTCTTGAGAAATACTGACCTCACGGTAATCAACTACTTCGGAGACATCAGAAAATAAAGTCATTAAATCTTGTTTGTCAATTTCTTTTTGTTGGAAAAGCTTTAAAGAAACATTAAAATAATAATTTATTGTAGTAGCCGTACTGTTTAATCCATCTATCTCAAAAGAATTTTGTAAAACAAGGCGACAGGCTTTCAATTCTTCAATTGTATTAGACTTGTACTTGTACATGTCTTTTCCTTTGAGGGCTAAAACATATCCTTCTTTTCCCGGATAATATTTTAACCTTAAATCATATATTTTAATCAATTCCTGAATTAAATTATCTTTCTTAACATCATCTTCACTTTTTTCAATTAGGCCTTTTAAAATTTTTGGCCCATGTAAATATAAATTTTTAGTTCTTTGTGGTGAGTTTTCCACTAACCATTTCCAAGGCTCATAAGCATCAGAAAAACTTTTCTGTTTATAATACTCTGTGTAATTACTTAAAAAATTATTAGTTTTAACAGTGTCGCATCCATATTCTAAATCCAAACACTGTGATTGTGCATGAAATATGTAAAAAATAAAAAATACCAAAATAAAATTAACTTGTTTCATTATTATTGAATTTTGCGTTTATTAAACCATTTATCATTAAAAGTCATTGAAAATATAAAATTTATATATCTTTCACTAATTAAAATACCTTGACTTGTTCCCCTTCTACCTATTTGACAACTTAAATTTAATTGACTCATATTTTTTGGAATTGGTAACCCTATTCCAAAACTTAATTTAAAATCCTTTAGTAAACCAGCTTCATTCAATTGAAAAGAATCTAAATTTAAATAACCAGAGGAATATGAAAAACCTAAACGGTACTGAACTCTATTCCAATAATTGTGAATATCATCTATTTTTGGAATATAATAACCTCCAACAATAAACTCACTTAAGTCCTCAATATAATTTGATGAAGTGTTAAACTGTTTATAGCTTGACCAATTTGAATAATTATAATCGAATCCAACTAACCAATTATTGCTATTATAAAGATTTATTCCTGCGCTTAAAAAAGTTGGTAGTTCCAAAAAACCATTTTGTTCAATAAAATTATTAATTGTATCCCCAAAATATTCGTATTGTCCCGATAAAGTGTAAGTGTGGGAATATAAATTTTCAGTAGAATTTAACTTACTTTTAGGGGTGTAAATAAAACCTATTGATAGGTTAGAACTGGAAATTTTCTTGTCTAAAATGAGGCCATAACTTAACTGAAAATCTCTAACTTTCGTAGAACGATTTTCTCTGTAATTATTAAATCCCGCTGAATCAATTTCAATTGAGTTCAATCTTGAAATTGTACCAAAATAATAATTGAGATTTAGACCTGCCGAAATAATAAAACTTTCATTAAACCGTAGTTTGTGCGCAGAACCAAAAATTACTTTATTTAACCCACCATTTCCTGAAAAATTATACGTAATCTGGGTAAAATCTAAATCATTGAATTCTTGATCTTGATTGTCATTATATTCAACATAATAGCCAATAACACTGTAGGGCCTGAAGCCAAGCGAAACAGCTGAGTTATTGGAGACTGGGAAACCTAAACCAAAACCAACTATATTTCCGAATAAATCTGATTTTTTTAAATCTGCTTGACGCATTGTATAATTATTTATTTGAAAACCTAACTCAGCCGACGTTAGTTTTAAAAAAGAATAACTTGCCGGGTTCTGAAAGTTTAAATGATAAATATCATTTAAAGCGTTAGAAATACCACTCATACCGATGTTTTGGGAAAAACCTGTTTGACTTATATTTCCAAGACCATAAAATGAGTAAGGTGAATTTGTGTTTACTTGAGAGTTTGCAAAACAAGCAATAAGTATGAAAACTATATATAAACTATTATTTAACATTGTATTCTAATAACAAATTTAACCCTTTCATTAATATGTCATCATCAAAATTGACATTTTTAATCCTTTTTTTAAAAAAAATAGAATCACCACCAGTAATTACAGTATTAAGATTTTTAAACTTATTGTTGTAAAATAAAATTCTTGACTCAATTTCATCATAAATGCCAAAAAAAACCCCAGATTGAATACTTTCAAATGTAGATTTTCCCAAAAAATTATTTGGTTCTTGAAATTTTAAATTTGGTAATTTACTGTTTACATCAGATAATGATTTCAATCTTAAATTAATTCCAGGGCTAATTTGTCCTCCTTTGTAAATATTATCTGCGACTATGTCGTATGTTATACAAGTACCTATATCAATTATCAAATGATTTTTAAAATTAGGGAAAGTAAATAGTGCCCCAATGGAACCGCCAATTCTATCATAACCCAAACTATCAATTTTATCGTATTCAATTCCTATCATAAATTTGCTAATACTTTCCCAGTAAAATATTCTAACAGATTTATCTTTAATTATACTGTATATATGTTTTTCTAAAATTTTATTTTTTCCACAAAAAAAAATATACTTAATTTTTTGGAATTTTGAGAAGATTAGTGATAAATCAATTTTAAGATTCGATCTATAAATGTATCTTTTTAAGATATTTTTTTTCTCAACTACAGCTAGTTTTGTATTCGTATTTCCAACATCTATTATTAATTTCATTTATCTAGAAACAATGTTTTCAATAAATTTATGAAAACATACTATATTATTTATTCTAAATAATGTTATATATTTGAAAACATTTTTACGGTACCATAGCTCAGTTGGTAGAGCAAAGGACTGAAAATCCTTGTGTCCCTGGTTCGATTCCTGGTGGTACCACTCTATTAAAACTCTCTTTTTAAAAGAGAGTTTTTTATATTTCAACAATCTTTTTTCTTTGTCAAATAGTTCAAGGAAATATGTTTATAAAAACTAAAAACTATTTTCAAAGAACATATTTTGTTACTGAAACACCAAAAACCATCTAACCATTTTAACCGATTAATAATTTTTTATTAATGAACTCATTTAAAAATTCTATTTTGACTCTTTCTTGACTCATGTCGTCTCTATTTCTAAATGTTACGCAATCATCTTCTAGCGTATTGTGGTCAACAGTTATACAAAACGGTGTCCCTATCGCATCTTGCCTTCTGTATCTTTTACCAATAGAATCTTTTTCTTCATAGTAACAATTGAATTCTTTATTTAATTTGTTAAAAATTTGCTTTGCGATTTTTGGTAAATTATCTTTTTTAACCAACGGTAAGATTGCAACTTTATATGGTGCTAAAATTGGTGGTAATTTTAATAGTACTCTTTTTTCATTATTTTTTGTTTCCTCACAGTAAGATTCACAAATTATGGCAAGAAACATTCTATCTAGTCCAATGGAAGTTTCAACTACATAAGGAGTATAACTCTTATTTAGTTTTGAGTCAAAATATTGAATTTTTTTATTGACCTCATTAGAATGATTTTTTAAGTCAAAGTCTGTTCTAGAGTGAATCCCTTCTATTTCTTTAAAACCAAATGGAAATTTAAACTCAATATCAGTTGCTGCGTTTGCATAGTGAGCTAATTTTTCGTGATCATGGAACTTCAAATTAGATTGAGGAATTCCTAGATTTTTATGCCATTTGATTCGTTCTGCTTTCCAATAATTGAACCATTCTTCTTCTTTTCCTGGTTCAACAAAAAATTGCATTTCCATTTGTTCGAATTCTCTCATTCTAAAAATGAATTGACGAGCTATAATTTCATTTCTAAACGCTTTTCCAACCTGAGCTATACCAAATGGTATTTTCATTCTAGCAGTTTTTTGTACATTAAGAAAGTTTACAAAAATTCCTTGTGCTGTTTCAGGTCTTAAAAAAAGTTCTACAGCTTCATCAGCTACAGATCCAACCCTGGTGCCAAACATCAAATTAAATTGTCGAATATCTGTCCAATTACACGTACCCGATACTGGGCATACAATTTTTAAATTTTCAATTAATTGTTTTAGTCCATTATAATCTTCATTTTCTAAAAATTCACTCATTTCTTTTGTAACAACTTCTATCTGACTTAGATACTTAACTATACGTGGTGATGTTTTATAAAATTTTTCCTTATCAAAATTTTCACCAAACCTTTTTTGAGCCTTATGAGTCTCTTTTTCAATTTTGATATTTAATTTTTGAATATAAGTTTCAATTAATTCATCTGCTCTGTATCTTTTTTTGGAATCTTTGTTGTCAATAAGTGGGTCATTAAAAGCATCTGTGTGACCAGATGCTTTCCATATTTTAGGATGCATGAAAATGGCAGAATCCAAACCTACAACATCTGATCTGTACTGAACCATTGTTTTCCACCATTGTTTTTTAATATTGTTCTTTAACTCTACTCCATTTGGACCATAATCATAAAAAGCAGAGAGACCATCATAAATTTCACTTGAAGGAAAAACAAATCCATACTCTTTACAATGAGAAATTATTGATTTTAAAGTTTGTTCTTTTTTACTCATAATGACCAAAAGTAATGAAAAAAGAATTACTATTTTTAATGAAATAATTATAAAAATGATTTTTGTTAAAAATACGCTCATTAGTAAAGAAATTTTGGAAAAAAAATTTGTTTGTGATTTAAGAGCATGTAAAGGCGCTTGTTGCGTTGAAGGTGAATCAGGAGCTCCTCTAGAAAAGAAAGAAATATTAGATATTAAAAATTCGTTCGGAAAAATTAAAAAAAGATTAAGCAAGAAAAGTTTGGAGCAAATAAAAAAGGAGGGTATGTATATTGAGTTAAAAAATGGAGAACTAGAAACACCTCTAAATAATGGAAAAGAGTGTGTTTATTCTATTAAAAAAAACGGTGTAACAAAATGTGTTTTTGAAGAAAGTTATAACAAAGGTGAAATAAATTTTAAAAAACCAATTTCATGTCATTTATATCCAATAAGAGTTGAAAAGCAAAATATATTTGATAAACTAAATTACGAACATTGGAGTATATGTAATCATGCCTGTAGTTTAGGTGAAAAACTAAAAGTCCCTGTTTATATTTTTTTAAAAGAGGCATTGATTAGGAAATATGGAAAAGATTGGTATCAGAATCTGATTTCAAAAATTGAAGCTTACTAAAAGTTACTTTTAACTTTTTAACAATTATTCAAATATATTTTCATGACTTATTAATTACAAACTGTACTAAATTGTTAATAAGTATTTCATTTTTTTTACATAAGTATGTTGTGCAATTTAATTTAATGTTAAATATTTGTCATGCGTAGTTATCCTACGTTAAAATAGAATTTTTTCTAACCATTAATACGGCAATACAACTTGTAGTTGCCTGGAGATTTTTGACTAAATTTTTCTTGTATTAAGAAAAAAAAACACAAACAAATAATCTTCACAGGTTTGTTGACAATTTTTATGAAAAAAAAATTGTTGAAAAGAGATTTTAAATAATAAAAAAACAATATTGTTTAATTGTAATTTTGGAAGAATAGTTAGACCAAAAATTAAAGAAATATAATATGCAAGTAGAAAGTATTTTTAAACGAAGTCATGAAAAAAGACAATTCAAATTAGAGAAAATAACTGATGCAATACTTAAGGCGATGATTTCTGTTGATAACGGAAGTTTAAGTGACGCAGAACATATTGCAAACGAAGTAAATAAAAGCTTAATCGCTCGTGCTATTAAAATACCAAACTACACACCTAACGTAGAAGAAATACAAGACTTAGTTGAAAAAAAATTGATGCAAAGTGAATTCTTAGATGTTGCAAAAGCATATATTCTTTATAGAAATACTCAAAATCAAAAACGAAAGAGAAATGTTTTTGAAAAAAGAATCACTCTCAAACCATTTGAATATCCTGAACTATATGAATACGTTCCTGCTATTAGGCATTCCTATTGGATTCACACTGAATTTAATTTCACAAGTGATATACAAGATTTCAAAACCCGCCTAACAGACCTTGAAAAAAATGCTATAAAAAATACCATGCTTGCAATTTCTCAAATAGAAGTTGCTGTTAAAAGTTTTTGGGGTGATATTTATCACAAAATCCCAAAACCTGAAATTGGCTCTGTTGGCGCAACTTTTGCTGAAAGTGAAGTTAGGCACGCTGATGCTTACTCACACCTTCTAGAAATTCTGGGTCTAAATGAAGAATTTAAAAATCTCAAGAAAAATCCTGTAATTATGAAAAGAGTTAGGTACTTAGAATCAGCTCTTGCCAGTTCAAAAAGCGAAGAAAATAAAGAATATGCAGAAGCGGTTCTTCTGTTTTCACTTTTTATTGAACACGTCTCTCTATTTTCTCAATTTCTAATTATTATGGCCTTCAATAAACATAAAAATATGCTCAAGGGAGTCTCAAATGTTGTTGAAGCAACATCAAAAGAAGAACAAATACATGGAGATTTTGGAATTGATCTTATAAAAATCATTAAATCTGAAAACCCAGAATGGTTTGATGTATTATATGAAAGTAGAATTCAAGAAATGTGTAAGAACGCTTATGAAGCTGAAAGCGCAATTATTGATTGGATTTTTGAAAAAGGAGAATTAGATTTCTTACCAAAAGAAGAAATTAACGAATTTATAAAAGACAGATTCAATAGATCACTAGAAAGTATTGGTGTTGATAAAATCTTCGAAACAAACCAATCAATATTAGAAAAAACCGAATGGTTTAATGACGAACTTATCGCTACAAAACACGGAGATTTTTTCGTCAAAAGATCAATAAATTATAGCAAAAAATCACAAAGTATAACAGGAGAAGACCTATTTTAACATGGAAAAATTACTTAATCAAACAGCAAAAGAAAATCTCACTAACCAACAAATAAATGACAATAATAATACAATAGGTAAGGAGAAATTAGAAAATAATAATTTTAAATGGTTAACAGAACACAGTAGACAATTTTTAGCTGCAGGTTATATAAACCCTGAAGTTTCTGCCGAAATCAGAATCAGAGAAATTGCGGATAGGGCTGAAGAAATTTTAGGAATTAAAGGTTATGGAGACAAGTTTTTTAAGTACATGTCAGAAGGATTTTACTCCTTAGCATCGCCTGTGTGGTCAAACTTCGGAAAAAAAAGAGGTCTTCCAATTAGCTGCTTTGGATCTAATGTCTCTGACGATATGGGTAATATTTTATATAGTCAGTCTGAGGTTGGAATGATGTCTAAACTTGGAGGGGGTACTTCTGGTTATTTTGGTCATATTAGACACCGTGGTGCTGCAGTAACTAACAATGGAGAAGCCTCTGGTTCAGTTCATATTATGCAGCTATTTGAAAGTATGGTTGATGTGGTTAGTCAAGGTTCTGTCAGAAGAGGTCGGTTTTCTCCTTACCTTCCAATTGAACATAAAGATATTTCTGAATTTCTTGACATTGGAACTGAGGGTAACCCTATTCAAGAACTTACTCATGGAGTTACAGTTACTGACAAATGGATGGAAGACATGATTGAAGGAAATCAAGAAAAAAGAAATCTTTGGGCCAAAGTTATACAAAGAAGAGGTGAAATAGGCTACCCATACATTTTTTTTAAAGACAAAGCTAATCAAGGAGCTCCTGAAGTTTTTAAAGACAATAATCACACTATTAATGCAAGTAACTTATGTACTGAAATTATGTTACCAACTAATGACAATTGGTCTTTTGTCTGCGTTTTATCGTCCTTAAATGTACTTCATTATGAAAAATGGAAAAAAACTGATGCAGTTGAAACAATGGTATATTTTCTTGATGCTATCATTACGGAATTTCTTGAAAAACTTGAAAACTATAGAAACTCTAATAGTAAAGATGATCAGCAAACATTTCTATTTATGGAAAGGGCATATAACTTTGCTAAAGAAAATAGAGCACTTGGTTTAGGGGTTCTTGGATGGCACTCACTTCTACAATCAAAAATGCTTCCATTTAATAGCCCCGAATCTTTTAAAATAAATAATGAAGTATTCAAACTTATACAAGAAAAATCTTATAAGGCGTCAGAAGATTTAGCCAAAATTTTTGGAGAGCCTAAAACCCTCAAAGGATACGGAAGGAGAAATGCAACATTGAATGCTATTGCTCCAACAACATCATCTGCTTTTATTTTAGGTCAAGTTTCTCAAGGAATTGAACCAATATGGTCAAATATTTATGTTAAAGATATAGCCAAAGTAAAAACCACTATAAAAAATCCATTTTTACTTAAATTACTAAAAGAGAAAAATAAAGATTCAAAAGAAGTTTGGGATACAATAAGAGATGCTGATGGCTCTGTTCAAAATTTGGACTTTTTAAGTTCCAAGGAGAAAGAAGTTTTTAAAACATATGCCGAAATTGACCAAATGGATATAATTCTTCAAGCCGCAGGAAGGCAAACGTATATTGATCAGGGTCAATCATTAAATGTCATGATAAGTCCAGATATGCCTGCAAAAGAAATAAATAAACTTTACATTACAGCATGGAAATTAGGTCTTAAATCATTGTATTATCAACACAGTATGAACGCAGCACAAAAATTTGCGCAAACTAAGGAATGTAAAAGTTGTGAAGCTTAATTAAGAGAAAGCATTTTCACCAGTTATATCTAATCCAGTAATTAATAAATGTATATCATGTGTTCCCTCGTAGGTAATAACTGATTCTAAATTCATCATATGACGCATTATAGAATATTCGCCTGTAATACCCATACCTCCAAGAATCTGTCTAGCATTTCGTGCAATATCAAGAGCTATTTCAACATTGTTTCTTTTACACATAGATATTTGAGCAGAAGTGGCTTTATCTTCATTTCTTAAAACACCTAAACGCCATGTTATAAATTGTGCTTTTGTAATTTCAGTTATCATTTCTGCTAATTTCTTTTGTTGTAATTGAAAAGAAGCTATGGGTTTACCAAATTGAATACGTTGTTTAGAATATCTAAGAGCAGTATCATAGCAATCCATTGCGCATCCAATCGCTCCCCAAGCAATACCAAATCTAGCAGAATCTAGACAACCTAGAGGGGCACCTAAACCATCTTTTTCAGGTAATAAATTTTCTTTAGGTACCTTTACATTATCAAAAACTAACTCACCTGTTGCAGATGCTCTTAAACTCCACTTGTTGTGAGTCTCTGGAGTTGAAAATCCTTCCATTCCTCTTTCAACTATTAAACCCTTAATTCTTCCTTGTTCATTCTTTGCCCATACAATAGCAATATCAGCAAATGGTGAATTTGAAATCCACAACTTCGCTCCATTAAGTAGAAAATAATCTCCTTTGTCTTCAAAACTAGTAACCATACCACCAGGGTTAGATCCAAAATCAGGTTCTGTTAATCCAAAACAACCAACCATTTCACCAGATGCTAACTTTGGTAAATATTTATTTTTTTGTGCCTCAGATCCGTATTTAAAAATAGGGTACATTACAAGAGATGATTGTACAGAAGCTGTAGATCTAATTCCACTATCTCCTCTTTCAAGTTCTTGCATAATGAGACCATAAGAGATTTGATCCATTCCGGCTCCTCCATATTTACTTGGAATATAGGGGCCAAAAGCTCCTATATCAGCCAGACCTTTAATTAAGTGTTTAGGAAATTCTGCTTTTTGACAACTATCTTCAATAATTGGGGAAACCTCTTTTTTAACCCAATTCCTAGTTGTATCACGAACCAGCTTGTGCTCCATTGTTAACAAATCATCTAACTTAAAATAATCTGGTGATTCAAATAAATCTACTGACATAGTTTAATATTTTTTACAAAAATAGAACATAAATTTTTCAAATTCAATTTTATTAACTTTGAAATTTAAAATAGTTATTTGTGTCTTTATATAATCACGATTTTTACTCAGTTTTATTAATATTTTTACTTTTTTTAATTTCTATTGCCTTTAATAACAATAGAAGACAAACAAATAGCTTATTACGTATTCCTTTTAATAACAAGGAAACTTATGGCTCGCTATATTTTCAAAGAAATACTAACATTAGCTTTACTAGATTTTTATATTTCAATATTATGGCTTTAATAACAAGTTGTTATGTGAGTCTGTTATTTAAAAAATTAAATTTTTATGATTTTATTTTTTTGTCGTTTCTGATTTTAGTTTTTTTCTTCTTTAAAAATGTTTCTATTTTAATTTTTGGACTCAGTTTAAAAAAGTATTCTATATTTAAAAAAATCACAATAATTAATATTGATATCAATACATTTATAGCTATTTATTTTTATCCTATTTTATTATTTGTTTCCTACTATAAATTTGAAAATATGAATTTTCAATTTTTCATCTCAATAATATATGTAGTTGTTCTTTATGCAACAAGATTTTTTTTTATAATCAAAACAAACATTTTATCTAGCCTAAATTTAATTCATATTATTTGTTATATTTGTATTCTTGAAATTATCCCTTTAGTATTACTCTACATTATCCTATAATGAAAAAAATTAAAAAAATATTAATTTCTCAACCTGAACCACAAAGTAAAAATCACCCTTATTCTGAACTAGCTAAAAAATATAATATTAAAATAAAGTTCGATTCTCTTATCGAAATTACTGGGCTAAATGTTCGTGATATAAGACTACAAAAAATTAATGTAAATAACTTCTCAGCTATTATTTTTACTAGTAGAATTGCAATTGACCACTTTTTCAGAATATGTGAAGAAATGAGATTTACAGTTCCTAACACCATGAAGTATTTTTGTGTTTCTGAGGCAATATCATTTTATCTTCAAAAATATACTGCATATAGAAAGAGAAAAATATACGTAGGTGGAAAAAAAATTCAAGATTTACATGAAGTAATTGAGAAACACAACACAGAAAAGTTTTTGTTACCTTCTGCCGAAAATACAAATTCGAAAACTATTGAATTTTTAGATAGTCTTCAAATTAATTATACTAGAGGTATTTTTTTTAAAACTCTTCCTAAAAAAACATCCATCAAACGATTCTCATATGATCTAGTGGTATTGTTTAGTCCTATTGATGTTGATTCAATTATTCAAAATTTTCCTGAATTATTTACTAAAGATCATGAAATTTTAATTGCTTGCTTTGGAAGTGTTACACAAAACTATGCAGAAAGTAAAAATTTAAATGTTGCTCTAAAAGCTCCCAACGAAAAAAACTTATCTATGTTGTCATGCCTTGATAGTTTTCTATCAAAAAAATAATCAACATTTTTTTTATAATGAAATCAAAAAACTTTAAAATGATTTCTTCTAAGAAAGAAATAAAATTAATATTAGAAAATGGAAAACATTATTCAGGTAAATACTTGAAATTTATTTACTTAAAAGATATTGAAAATCAAAATTATTTTCAACTATTAATTTCTATTCCGAAAAAAAAAATAAAACTTGCTGTTAATAGAAATAAAATAAAAAGAAGAATAAAAGCGTTTTATTATTTAAGAAAAAATATAAAAGATTCATCTCTTAGTGTAATTATTTTATACAAATATTTTAAACCAGTAAAATATGTAAAATTGGAAAAGGATCTTCTTCTATTTGAAAATTTAAATTAAATGAAATACATACTAATTACACTTATTAAAATTTATCAATTTACAATTTCGCCTTTAATAGGAAGCAATTGTAGATTCTCGCCTACATGTTCAAACTATTGTATACAAGCATTACAAAAACATGGAACATTAAAAGGCTTATTTTTATCATTTAAAAGAATTATATCGTGCCACCCATGGGGGGGTTCAGGTCACGACCCGGTTTAAAAAATTATACTATGAACTTAAAATTTATTTCAAATTTAATCACAACTTTTCTTATCATTAGTTCTATATCTTACAGCCAATCTACCTATTTTGAAATAAGTAAGAACTTAGAAATTTTTAACAACGTATTTAAAGAGCTTAATACATATTATGTTGACGACACAGAACCTGGAAAGTTAATGGAAAAGGCAATTGACTCGATGCTTAAAGAATTAGATCCGTATACTCAATATATTCCTGAATCAGAAATTGAAGATTTTAGATTCCAAACTACTGGGCAATATGGGGGAATTGGATCTTTAATTAGAAAAGTGGGGGAATATGTTGTGATTGCAGAACCATATAAAAACTTTCCAGCAGATAAAGCTGGACTAAAAATAGGAGATAAGATAATTAAAATTGATAATATACCTATGCATAATAAAGATGTTGAAGATGTAAGTAAACTATTAAAAGGAGAGCCTGGGAAATCTGTTAATATTTTAATTGAAAGATTGAATATTAATGAATTACTAAGTATAGATATAGAAAGAGAAAAAATAAAAATTTCTAGCGTACCATTTTATGGAATGATTAAAGAATATGGATATATAAAATTATCAAGATTTACTAGAAATTGTACAAATGAAGTTCGATCAGCAATTTTAGATCTAGAATCAAAAAATAATGTTGAAGGGTTAATTTTAGACCTCAGAGGAAATCCAGGAGGACTTTTAAACGAAGCAATTAAACTATGTAATTTATTTATTGAAAAAAATACAGTTGTTGTTGAAACAAAAGGCCGAAATACAGATTGGAATAAGTTATATAAAACAAAAGAAAATCCTTACAATACTGAAATCCCTCTAATAATTTTAGTTAACGAAGGATCGGCCTCTGCATCTGAGATTGTAGCAGGTACAATGCAAGACTTAGATAGAGGAATAGTGATTGGAAAGCAAACTTTCGGGAAGGGGTTAGTTCAACAAACAAAAAAATTAAATTATAATTCTCAATTAAAATTAACAGTAGCTAAATATTACACCCCTTCCGGAAGGTGTATTCAAACTATCAATTATTCTGATTCAAATAAAATTGTTCCAGACTCATTAAGAACTGAATACAAAACAAAGAATAATCGTTCAGTTTATGATGGAGGGGGAATTGATCCTGACATTGAAATTGAACGAGATAGTATTCCTAAAATAATTTATAGCTTGATGCAAAAACAACTTATTTTTGAATTTGGAAACTTTTATGCTGCAAATACAAAAGAGGTTGAGCAACCAAAATCACTAGATGTTTCTGAAGAAATATATACAAAATTTAAAGAATTTATTTATAAAAAAAGTTTTGACTTTGTTACGAACTCTGAAGAAAAAATAGAGGACTTGATTGATGTGTTAAATTTTGAAGGTTATAAAGATTCAATCATTAATAGTGGATTAATTCAACTTTTAAAAGATGAAATTCAAAAATTAAAAATAACTGACATAGAAAAATACAAAAAAGAAATAAGTCAACTTATCTTATCCGACATTGCTGTGAGATATTATTATAATGAAGGTAGAATTGAGGCATTAATGAAGTATGATGATGAAATTAAATCTGCTATAAATACATTAGAAAATAAAAAGAATTATAAAAAAATTCTAGGAAAATAAATATTATACTGATTCATTTTGATAAGTACTTTTAAATTAAATTTTTCAAAAACTTTAAAAAATATTTCCACTAGCAATTTAGCTTTATTTTTATTTGCATTTTTTTTAAGTGTTTCTAATAGTATCTCTTCTGTTATTATAATATTTTTTTTTATTTCTTTAATTAATTCAAAAGATTTAAAAAAAAATCTTAATAGAGTAATAAGTAATAAAGTTAATCAATCAATATTAATGTTTTTCTTGTATATTCTCATAAGTTATTTTTGGAAAGAAAATAACTTTTTTCAAGACACAATAATTAAATACTCTATTCTGCTTCTTGTTCCCTTACTAGATATATTAAATTTTAAAAAAAATGATAAGGAAGTGGCAAAATATTTTTTTATAGGTGGCATACTTTTTAATATACTGTACTCAATTATTATTTCTTCTCTATATAAACTTAGAATTATTAATAATTTATATTTTCTCAAAATAGATCATTACGAAAATGTTTTGTTTTTAAGAGGTTTTATTGACCACTCTAATCTTTCTGTTTTCATTGCATTTTCAATTTTTCTTTTAATAGATTATTTATTCAATCAGAAAAAGATTATTAAATTAAATATCATTGTATTTATTTTGATTTTACTCAAGATTCTTTTTCTATTAAATGGATACGGAAGAACTGGTTTATTTATTCTTATTACTCTTTTTCCAATTTATATAATGATTAAAAAACCAAAAAAAATAAAATTGATTCTCTCAATTTCAATTATTTCGTTAATTATTTTAATTTCTGTATCAGCTCCCTTTGTTGACCGTATTAAAACTACATTTTATATTTCTCAAACTACACCAAGTAATGAAAAAATAAAAAAAGATGCAATATACATGTCTGACTCTTTGGGATATAGCGTTAAATATTGGGAAGAAATGATAAATAACGATATTAAATGGAAGAATGAAATAATTAAAAAAAATGAAAAAAGTAGTTTAGAAAAAAGATTTCTTATATGGAAAAATTATAAAGAGTCATTCTTAAATAAAAAATGGTTTGGCGAAGGAGCAGGTGGAGTAAAAAAAATTGCAAACGAACAAGATATTAAATATCCTCACAATAGTTATATATATATAATTATTGAGTTTGGTATAATTGGTTTATTATTATTTATTAATATTTTTTATTCATTATTTAAAAATTATGTTAACAGAAGAAAAAAAAATATACTTAAATTCATTTTTCCTATTCTATTTTTATTGTGTATGATAATAAACGACTATTTAATAATATATAATACAGCTTGTTTTTTGAGTTTGTTCATATTTCTTTTTTATACTGAAGGAGCTAAACTAAAAACCTCCTAATTCTTTTTGATAATCCTGATGTGATCTCATAAGGTATAGTTTGCAAACTTTTTGATAACTTAAAAATACATCTTGACTCACCAAATAATATAACATCATCTCCCACTTTAACTTCTTTTATGTTTGAAAGATCAATAACGCAACTATCCATTGATATATCTCCTAAAACTGGAAGTTTAATGTTATTTAAAGAGAAATACAATTTTTTATCAATCCAATCCCGTCTTAAACCATCAGCATAACCAATAGGAATAATACCAATTTTCATGATTTTTTTTGATTTGAATTTTCTATTATAACCGACTGAATCTCCTTTATTAATTATTTTAATTTGAGAAATAGAGGTTTTTAATTCTCCAATACAATGTGTCTGTTTGTTATTAAATCCATAAAACAAACCAAAACCTACTCTTATCATTTCTGAATTTTCCTCCATATAGTTAATTGCACCATATGAATTTGAAATATGTGATTTTATTTTATATGAAAATTCTTTTTGAATCATCCTTTTTTGAGAATTGAACTTTTGAATTTGTTTAAGAGTAAAACTTTTATATTTTTTTAAATTAGAGGAAGATAAATGTGAAAATATTGATTTTATTTTTAAATTTTTTTGTTCTTTAATTTTACAAATTACTTCTTTTAAGTCTTTTTCTAAAAATCCATAACGATTCATTCCAGTATCAATTTTCAAATGAAATGATACTACTTTTTTATGTTTTTTTGCATGGAAAATTAACTTATTTAACATCTCTAAACTATATATAGAAGGCTCAAGTTTACTATCTATAATTGGCTTCAAATTTCTTAACGCTGGATACATAATCATTATAGGTACCTTTATATTATTTTTTCTTAAACGCAAGCCTTCCTCAAAATCAGCAACAGCAATTTCAGTAATACCATGTTTAATAATTTCTTTTGATAAAATAATGTCACCAAAACCATAAGCATTTGCCTTTAATACAGCAATTATTTCTTTATTATTTCCAATATTTTTCTTTAAAAAATCAATATTACTTTTTAATTTTTTTTTACTTAATTCTAGTCTAGTTGAAAAATATTTATCTAGCATTTTTATAACACTTTTTACATAAAGGTTCGTAAGCATCTTTATGTCCTAATAAAATTATTGATTTTTCTTTAGCTAGTCTGTGAGATCTAGATGCTGGAGCAGAACATCTGTTACAAACTGCATATAATTTTGTCAATTTATCTGCTATTTTAATCAAACCTGAAACAGATTTAAATTCTTTATTTAAATAATCTTTATTTAATCCAGCAATAATGATTCTCTTACCCAAACTTTTTAATTTTAAAGAATCTTTAATTATTGAAGATGAAAAAAACTGCGCTTCATCAACACCAATGACTTTTATTTTACTGATATTATCAAAAACATCTGATAAGGAACTCACTACTTTAGCTGATTTTTTTATCCCGGAGTGAGTTGATACATTTGAGAGACCGTACCTGGTATCTATTTTTGGTTTTAATAATAAGTAATCTACCGAGCAATTATTTAATCTGTTTAATAGCTCTGTTGACTTACCAGAAAACATGCAACCTGTAATAATTTCAATTTTACCCTGCATTAAATTATATAAATTATATTGAAAATACAATTTAATAAGAAAACAACTATTTTAATTATTTAAAAAAAAAAAATAATTAAATTCGATTATTATCAACTGATTTATTTCATGTTATATATCATTCCAACTCCAATAGGAAACTTAAAAGACATTACATTGAGATGTATCGAGAAATTAAAAAATACCGATCTCATTATTGTAGAAAATTACAATAAAAGTAAAATACTATTTAAAGAGCATAATATATCCGCTCCTTACATCATAAATAATACTTTTAACGAATCTTCTAAACTAGATTATATCATATCTAAAATTAAATCAGTAAAAAATTGTTGTTTAATTACAGATTCTGGAACTCCTGGTATTTCTGATCCTGGATTTTTGATTATTAGAAAATGTGTTGAGCTTGAAATTGAAATTAAATGTCTTCCTGGTCCAACTGCTTTAATTCCCGCTCTAATTCAATCTGGATTTCCATGTGATAAATTTGTTTTTGAAGGATTTCTGCCTAAAAAAAAGGGTAAATTAAAGAGATTAAAATATTTAGTTAATGAGACAAGAAGCGTAATTATATATGAGTCACCTCATAGAATAGTAAAAACTTTAGAAATTATTGACGCTTTAACTCCTAAAAAAAAAATTGTTGTTGTTAAAGAATTAACTAAAATACATGAAAATATATATAGAGGAATATCTAAAGAAATTATAAAAAACTTAGAACTAAGTAACTTAAAAGGAGAATTTATAATAATTATGAATGGAACCGATGAAAAATAAAAAAATAATTATTGCTGGACCATGTAGTATTAGCTCAAAAAAAGAATTGGATAATACATTCATAAACATTTATGATAAAGTTGATTTTTTTAGATGCGGAATTTGGAAAGCTCGGACTAATATTAATCACTTCCAAGGAATTGGAGAAAAAGGTTTGGTATGGCTATCTATGCTTAAAAAAAAGTATAAAACTCCAATCGCAATAGAAGTTGGAACTCCTCTACATGTAGAGAAAGCTCTTAAACATAATATTAATATATTTTGGATAGGGGCAAGAACAACTGTTAATCCTTTTTATGTTCAAGAAATATGTGAATGTGTGAAAGGTCAAGAAGTTGAAATTTGGATAAAAAACCCTATATACCCAGATAAAAATTTATGGATTGGTGCAATTGAAAGATTTAAAAATTCGGGAGTTAAAGAGATTAAGGCTATTCATAGAGGTTATTTTTCTATTTATGAAAAAAATTACAGGAATAAACCCTATTGGAAAATAACCAACGATGTCAGAAAATTATTCCCTGAAATTAAATTTATTTGTGACCCTAGTCATATTTGTGGCAGTAAGAAACTTCTATATGGTATTTCAAAAAAAGCAATTTCTAGGGGATTTGATGGATTAATGATTGAAACTCACACATCTCCAAAAAAAGCATTAAGTGATGCAAAGCAACAAGTTAATTGTAATGAATTTAAAGAATTAATGAATAAATTAAATATATACTAACATTCTCTACCAACCTGTTTATGTAAATTTCTAGATAGTTCTGTTAACTTAGAAAATCTATTTAATTCTTCTTTTTTTTCACTTTCACTTTCTATTGAGGGAATTCTGGCCAATATTTCGGATGTTATATCAGATATTCTTTTTAATTTAAACCTAATTAATCCTTCTTTTAACAAAGAAAATAAAATGTCTTCTTCTTTTTTTACTTTTATATTTTTTAATTCCCAATTATCCATTTTATATTTTTCTTCAGTAAGAAAAATAGTTGTTTTTGAAATTTCTAAATCTTTATGATTAATAAAAAAATCTTTTGAAAGATTTTCATTTGTTTTTATTGCATTTTGATATTCAATGAGAATTTTTGAAAAAACAGGGTTAGTAACAGGAATACCATCTAATTGAATTTCTTGAAGAATCATTTTTGATACTTGCATCTTTTGATTTGAATTTATTTGAATAAATTTATCACCATGATTTAATAATAATCTAAACAAAAACTGTTCTTCTTTACATGGTTCTTCATTATCCACTTTATTAAAATCCCTATCATTATTCTTATCCTTAGGCTGAATTTTAACTTTCTTTAACTTTCTTTCTAAATCATTAATTAAAATATGAGTATCAATATTTAAAATTTTTGATGCTTCCTGAACATAGATTGTTCTATTCGTTAAATCAGGAACTAATGAAATACTATTTATTACTCTTTTAACTAATTTTATTTTACTTTCTGGAGAATTAGATTCAGAAAATTCTAATTTTTTGAAAAAAGAAATAAAGTCATTTCTTTTTTCAATGAAGTATTTTTCTATAAAATCCTTTGAATTCTCTTTACTAAATGAGTCTGGATCATGTCCATCTGGAAGGTTTATAATATTAACAAACATATCCTGAGCTAAAGCAATATCAATAACTTTTTGTGTTGCATTTATTCCAGCTAAATCTGAGTCAAATAAAATTGTTATTGAATTAGTAAATCTTTTTATTAATCTAATTTGGTCTAAAGTAATTGCAGTTCCTGATGATGCAACTACATTAGATATTCCCTTTTGATGTAAAGCGATTACATCCAAATATCCCTCAACTAAGTAACAATTGTCTTTTTTAATAACATCTGTTTTGGCAAAATTCATACCATATAAGATTTTACTTTTTTGATATAACACTGTTTCAGGTGAATTAATGTACTTTGCGCTTTTTTTATCATTAATTAGTATCCTTCCTCCAAATCCTACTACCCTGTTACTTAAAGTAAAAATTGGAAACATAATTCGATTATTAAACCTACTAAAAGGATTCTTGCTCTCAATAAACAAACCTGATTTAATTAAAATTTCTTTTTTGAAACCTTTTTTTATTAGGAAATCGTAAAATTCTTTGCTTCCTTTTGGGGCAAATCCAATTTTATATTTTGAAATAATTTCATTGTTAAGCTTTCTAGTTTGTAGATATTTTAATACATGAATATTTTGTTTTTTTAAAATTTCTGTGTTAAAATAATTAGTTACAAAATCTAATAATATCGCAATTGATTCTTTTTCATCTTCTTCTTCTTTGTTATATGATTGATCTTTTGTTTCAATTATTTCAATATTATATTTCTTAGCTAAGTATTTTATGGCCTCTGGGTAAGTGCATCCGTCATGTTCCATTAAAAAAGATACCACGTTCCCCCCTTTACCTGAGCTAAAGTCTTTCCATATTCTTTTAGTTGGTGATACAATAAATGAAGGAGTTTTTTCATCTGAAAAAGGACTTAATCCTTTATAGTTTGCACCTGTTTTTTTTAATGAAACAAAATCACTTATTACATCTTCAATAATTGCAACATTAAATACCTCTTCTATAGTTTTTTTTGAAATCATTAAATTATTTTTTTCTATCTATTATTAGTTGAATTAAGTCAATTAATGCTGTTTTATTTACTGAATTTGGAAAGATAGCTAAATCATTTACAAGCTCTTTTTTTAGATTGTACATTTTAATTTCTGATAGGGCAATACCTTTTTTTTTCTTAACTAAATTGTTAACATAATAAATATCTTCTTTCTTTTTTTGTTTCTTTTTAAGAATGTAAAAAACTTTTTGTCTTTCTAAAAAAGAAAAATTTTTAATAGCTAATAATAGTGGTAAATTAATTTTACTTTCCTTCAAGTCATTTCCCATTATTTTTCCGGTAATATCACTACTAGAATAGTCTAATATATCATCTTTTATTTGAAATATCATTCCAAATTTTAAACCCATATTATATAAACTGTCCATTTTTTTCTTTGAATGAATTCCATTGGATACTGCTGCCAATTGAAAACAACATGCAAATAACGAACCTGTTTTTCTACTTATTATATTATAGTAATCTTTTTCATTTAAGTCTAAATCTCTTGACTTTTGTATTTGAAAAATCTCTCCCTCACTGATTTTTTCAACAGCTTTAGAAGTGTGAAATAATATATTAATATCTTTATCTTTTAATCCTAAAGATAATCCTTTAGAGAGTAAAAAATCTCCAACTAGAACAGCAATTTTATTTTTCCATAAATTATTGATGGAAAACTTACCCCTTCTAAAACTGGCATCATCAATTACATCGTCGTGAATTAATGTTGCAGTATGAAGTAATTCAATTAATATACAACTCGAATAAGTTTTCTCATTTATTTCACCTAATAATTTAGAAACTAATAATAATAATATTGGCCTTATTCTTTTTCCTGTATTTTTTAAAATATAATTAGAAATTTTTAAAAGTAACTTGACATCAGTTGATAAAGCTTCTTTATATCTTTTATCAAAAATTTCTATTTCTTTTTTTATTGGCTTAGTTACTTTCTCTATCATTTATCAGTTAAATTAGCAAGTTGCCCACATGCAGCATTCACATCCTCACCCCTACTTCTTCTTAAGTTAACTACTATATTTTCCTTTTTTAATAAGGAAATAAATTCCTTAGTTATCTGTTCAGAAGATTTTTTAAAATTAGAATTTTCTATTGAATTAAACTCTATTAAATTAATTTTTGATGGTATGATTTTTGAAAATTTAGCTAAATCAATTGCATCTTGTTTTGAATCATTAAAATCTTTTAACATTACATACTCATATGTTATTTTAATTTTTGTTTTACTATAAAAATATAGTAATGAATCTCTTAAATCATCTAAGTTATTGAAATGATTAACATCCATAATTTGACTTCTTTTTATGTTATTAGCAGAATGTAAGGATACAGCTAAGTTAACTTTTATGTTGTCATCGGCTAATTTTTTAATCATTTTAGATACTCCGACTGTTGACAGCGTTATTCTTTTTGATGACATATTTAAACCATCTTTACTAACTATATAATTTATTGATTCTATGACATTTTGATAATTCACTAGTGGCTCTCCCATTCCCATATATACTATATTAGTTAAATAATTATCAAAATTTTTCTTTGCTTCTTCCATCATCAAAGTGACCTGATCATATATTTCAAATGCAAAAATATTTCTAGTTCTTTTCATTTTTCCTGTTGCACAAAATTTACAAGAAAAACTACATCCAACCTGAGAGGAGACACATGCTGTAATTCTTTGGTTTTCCGGTATCAGAACCCCTTCACATTTTTTTCCATCTGGTAACGTGAATAAAAATTTTATTGTGCCATCATTGCTCTTAATTTTCTTATCAATCTCAGTGTATTGGATATTAAAATTATTATTTAAATAGTCTTTGCATTTACTTGAAATATTAGACATTTGATTAAATGAACTAACTCTTTCTTTCCAAAGCCATCTGAAAATTTGACGTGACCTATAACCAGGTTCCTCTAATTTATTTAAAATATTTTCTAAATCAGATAATTTTAACTCTCTTATATTTTTTTTCATAAATTAAAAAATCTAAAATTACTAGAATTTAATTTTTAATTAAAAGATTTGCTAAAAACCAATCTTCCTTAGTAGTAATCTTCAAATTCGTCTGTTCTCCCTTAATGAGATTTACTCTTTTAACATTGGATTCAATTAAAGAAATATCATCTGTTTTATTACTTTTTTCTTTTTTATATGCTTCTTTAATAATATTTCCTCTAAATATTTGAGGTGTTTGTATTTGAATAAAATTAGCCCTATTTACAGATTTGGTATTTGTCTTTTCTTTATCAAATTTTCTTAAAGAATCTTTGAGGTTTAGAAATGGTGCAGCATGACCCTTATTAAATGCTGAATTAAATGTTTTAGTAATTAATTTTTTACTTACAAATGGGCGAACTCCATCATGAATTGTTACCATATCATTATGAGAAATATTTAGATTCTTTAATGCGTTTCTTACAGACTCGTATCGGGTCGAACCTCCAATAAAAATATTATGCTTAATATTAAAATTATATTTTTTACAAATGTGTTTCCAATAATTTATTTTATTCTTAGGTAAAACAACAGATATAACACTATTTTTATCATAATTATAAAAAGCGTAAAAACTGTGAATTAAAACTGGTTTTTTTCCTAAAATTAAAAATTGTTTTAGTTCATTAGAACGCATCCTTTCTCCTTTTCCAGCTGCTAAAATGATTACATAATGTTTACCTAACATTGCATATACAATTACAATATCAACATACAATCTCCATAACCAAGAAATTTGTACTTTTCTTTAATAGCTTCTTTATAAGCTTTCATTATTAAATCATGTCCGCAAAAAGATGAAACTAGCATCATTAATGTTGACTTAGGTGCATGAAAATTTGTAACCATACAATTTGCAATCCTAAAATCATAATTAGGAAAAATAAATTTATTTGTCCATCCATCAAAAGGCTTTAATTTTAAATCTGTTGAAACAGAAGATTCTAAAGCTCTTATACATGTAGAACCAATTGCACATATTTTTTTTCTATTACTCATGGCATTATTAACGTTAATTGCAGTTTGTTCTGGAATAAATAATCTTTCTGAATCCATTTTATGCTTTGACAAATCTTCAACTTCAACTGGTTTAAAAGTACCCAAACCAACATGTAATGTAAGTTCACTTAAATTAATACCCTTTATTTCGGCTCTTTTTAATAAATTCCTACTAAAATGTAATCCTGCTGCTGGTGCAGCTACAGCTCCCTCTACTTTTGCATAAACTGTTTGGTACCTTTCTACATCATTTTTTTCAGGAGATCTATTTAAATATTTTGGTATTGGTGTTTCTCCAAGTTCTTTTAATTTATTTCTAAATTGATCATAATCACCATCAAATAAAAACCTTAACGTTCTTCCCCTCGATGTTGTATTATCTACTACCTCTGCTACAAGTGAAAAATCATCTCCAAAATATAACTTATTTCCTATTCTTATTTTACGAGCAGGGTCCACCAAAACGTCCCATAATCTTATTTCACTGTTAAGTTCTCTCAATAAAAAAACTTCAATTCTAGCACCAGTTTTTTCTTTATTTCCATACATTCTTGCAGGAAATACCTTTGTGTTGTTTACAATGAACATATCCTGATCATCAAAATATGTTAAAATATCTTTAAATATTTTATGTTCGATTTTTCCTGTAGCCCTATCTATCACCATCATTCTTGACTCATCTCTCTCTGCACAAGGTTTTTTGGCAACTAGCTTTTCTGGTAATTCGTAATTAAAATGTGATAATTTATATTTCATGTTGCGAAGTTAAGTGAATAAAAGTTTCCAAATATACAAAATTATATGAGTTGAATTAGTTATTCCAATTCATCTAAAAATATTTTAAATGATTCCATACCAAATGAGGAATCAACATGATACTGTCCTATTGATAGTCTTTTTAAATCATAAAGATATGCACCGCAACCTAAATATTTTCCAATATCACTCGCTAATGTTCTAATATAAGTACCTTTACTACACTCTACTTCAAATGAAATAAATGGCAAATCTATTTTTTTTATTACCAAAGAATAAATTATAACTTTTCGAGGATTAATCTTAAACTTTTCATTATTTCTAGCTTTTTCATATGCTCTCTTTCCATTAACTTTTATAGCAGAAAATTTTGGTGGAATTTGGATTTGTTCACCTAAAAAAAAATTTATGAAATTTTTAATTTTTTTAATTGGAACTTTTTTATAATCTTTTTGATTTATTTCAGCTGTCTCTCTATCAAAGCTCTCTGTAATATTACCCAGCTTAATCGTAGCTAAATATGTTTTTTTTAAGTTTTGATACTTTGAAATTTCTTTTGTTTTTTTTCCAGAACAAACTATTAGAAGTCCTGTAGCTAAAGGATCTAGGGTGCCTGCATGACCTACTTTTAGTTTTTTTAAGTTATATTTTTTTTTTATAAGTACTCTTATTTTTTTTACAACATCAAAAGATGTCCAATTGATTGGCTTATTTATTAAAATTATATCATTTTTCATTTAAGAATATATACTAAAAAAGAACTAAAAGAAATAAATATACAATATGCTCCAAAATATTTTAGTTTACTTTGATTAACAATACTTATCATGAGCTTACAGCAAAATAAACCAATAAAAAAAGTTACAATAAAAGCAAATAAAATATTTAAGTTTATAGTTGTCGTAAGAAGTATATCTGTAAAAAATAAATCTTTAAAAGATTTTCCAATTATGATGGGTAAACAAATTATAAAAGAAAAAGTAGATGCTTCTTTTTTAGTAGCTCCTAATAAAAGAGCACAACAAATTGTTGCTCCTGATCTTGAAATTCCTGGTAAGATTGCAATTGCTTGAGCAACTCCAATAAATAATGCTGTGGCAAGAGTAATAGATTTTGTTTTAGGGTTAATCTTTTCAGAAATAAATAAAATTAAACCCGTTATTAAAAACATTAAAGATAAAAATCTTAAATCCCATCCATTATTATATTTATTTTCTATGAACTCATCAACATTAAAAACAACTAAAATAAAAACTGGAATTATTGATAAAAGAATCTTTAAAACATAAGACCTTGATTCTTTAGTATTAATAACTATAATACTTTTTAATTTTTTTCTGTAAATAAAAATGATACTTAGGGCAGTTGCCAAGTGCAAAATCACTGTTGTAAATGCACCTGTGTTTTGTATTGTTGAATTATTAAAAAAATATTTTGACAGTTCAATGTGCCCACTACTACTAACTGGCAAAAACTCTGTTATTCCTTGAATTATTGCTAAGAATATATACTCAAAAAAATCTATCATTTTTTCATCATTATTGAATAACCACACATAATGAATGCTATAATTATTAAAATTGGAGCTACCACTATTCTTCTTTTAGAAAATATTTCAGACTTGAATTCTGTGCCGTCAGTCCCCCCTCCAGACATTAGAAGAAATCCTAATATTAATATTAATATAGCCGTCAAAAGAACAATATATTTTTTTTTGTTAAATAAGAATTTAGATTGTTGACTCATTATAATTATTTATAAAAATTAATTTTCAAACTAAGCAATTTTTTTAAAACTAACCAATGACTTATAAACGAAATGAGGACTCCTAAAAACACAAGAGTTATGAAAACCATAAGTATTTCAATTAAAGAAAATAAGCTAAATAATTTTTCAGTTAGAAAATTATAACTTTCTGTGCTTATATAAATAAGCGAAAACAAGATAATAATTAAAATCATTGATGCAATAATTGCAGAAATAAAACCATCATATATACTAGTTGTTAAATAAGGTTTTTGTATAAATTTTTTTGTTGCCCCAACCAATTGCATAATATTCAAATTGTCTTTTTTAGAGTAGACTGTCAACCTTATATTATTGTATATTAATAGTGAAGATAAAAAAAGAAAAGTTATAAATATAATCAAAGAAATAATTAAAATTTTAGATTTTAATTTGATGATATTGTCTGAGATTTTTATTGGAAAAATAACATTTGAAACAATTAACTGTGATTCAATTTTTGATTTTAATTTATTCAAAGTGTTAATTTGATGGAATTTGGATTTAACATATAAATTAATAATATCTGGTAATGGGTTTTTATTATTAATAGGAACTAAAAAATCATCTCCTAATTTTTTCTTCATCTCAACAACTGCTTGTTCCTTTTGAACAAATAAAGTTTTTTCAATGTCAACTTCTTCATTTTCTTTTAAAAAATTCATTAAATCTAATACATCGTGGGGATTTGACTCTTTTAAAATAATTTTGAAGGGAATTTCTTCTTGAACTAACTCAACAAATCTATTTGAAAAAAAGGTTAGAAACATTACAAATCCAATACTTAATAAAGTAACTGTCATTGTAAATATAGTTGAGGTTTTTAAACTATAAATAGAATTTTTTAGTACTTTATTTGAATTATAACTCATAACTTAAAATCTAAATTAATAAATACAATTAATTTAAGTAAGATTTAGTAACTTAAAAAAGTATTAATTTATCGATTCTTTATCTCAAAAAAATGGATTATAATTTTAAAAAAATAGAAAATAAGTGGAAAAAAAAGTGGGAAGAAGATAAGTTATTTGCAACTGAAATTAATTCGAAAAAAAAATTTTATGCATTGGACATGTTTCCTTATCCTTCAGGCGCAGGTCTGCATGTTGGTCATCCATTAGGTTACATTGCATCTGATATATTTAGTAGATACAAAAAATTAAATGGATTTAATGTTCTACACCCAATGGGTTTTGATTCTTTTGGATTGCCTGCTGAACAATATGCTATTGCAACTGGACAACATCCCGAAAAAACTACAAAAGAAAATTCAGAAAAATATAAATCTCAATTAAAAAATATTGGATTATCATTTGACTGGTCAAGAGAGCTAAAAACTTCTGATCATAGTTATTATAAATGGACTCAATGGATTTTTAAAAAACTTTTTGAATCCTACTATTGTAATTTAAATGATAAAGCATTGCCTATTTCTCAACTTGTTGAAGAGTTTGAAAGAAATGGTAATAATTTGGTAGAATCTCCTTGCGATGAAGACACTCCTAAATTTACTGCAAAAAAATGGAAATCATGGGCTGAGGAAGAAAAACAAAATATCCTATTAAAATATCGATTAGCTTTTTTATCAGACTCGTGGGTAAATTGGTGTGAAGAACTTGGTACCGTTCTCGCTAATGATGAAGTTAAAGAAGGACTTTCAATAAGAGGAGGTCATCCTGTTGAACAAAAAAAAATGAAGCAATGGTCGCTTAGAATTACAGCATATGCTAATCGATTATTAAGTGGATTAAATAAAATAGACTGGCCTAATTCAATCAAAGAACAACAAAAAAACTGGATAGGTAAATCCTCTGGTGTTAATATTTTATTTGATACCGAACAAAAAAATAAAATTTCTGTTTTTACAACTAGGCCTGAAACTATTTTCGGTGTTTCATTTTTAGTACTTTCACCAGAACATGAGCTCATAGAAACAATTTGTACGCAAGTTCAAAAGGAAAAAATAAAAAAATATCAATTTGAATGCTCACAAAAAAGTGAATTAGATAGAATCTCCAATATCGATTCTGTTTCTGGAGAATTTACAGGATCTTATGCTATCCATCCATTTAGTCAAGAAAAAATTCCAATTTGGATATCAGATTATGTCTTAACAAATTATGGTAGCGGTGCAATCATGGCAGTTCCGGCTCATGATTCAAGAGACTTTAAGTTTGCAAAAAAATTTAAACTTGAAATTGTTCAAGTAATTGAAAATGGTTACAAAGTAGATGAAGAACCTTATCTTGAAAAAGCAGGAGAAATTATTAACTCTTCTTTTATTAATGGCTTATCAATTTCTAAGGCATCTGAAATGATAACTAATTTAGTTAAAGAAAAAAATATAGGACATAAATTAATTAATTTTAGACTTAGAGACGCAATATTTAGTAGGCAAAGATATTGGGGAGAGCCTTTTCCTGTATATTATAAAAATGAAATACCATATTTAATCCCTGATGTAGAACTTCCGCTAAAACTACCATCTATTAACTCTTATTTACCAACTAAAGAAGGAAATCCACCTTTAGCAAGAGCTGAAAATTGGAAATATAAAACTAAATACCGCTATGAACACTCAACTATGCCCGGTTGGGCAGGTTCATCATGGTATTTTATAAGGTATATCGATCCTAAAAATAACTTAAAATTTGTGGACGAAAAAAAACTAAAGTACTGGGGAAATGTAGACTTATATATAGGAGGTGCAGAACATGCTACTGGGCATTTACTGTACTCTAGATTTTGGACGAAATTTCTTTACGACCTGTCTTTAATTTCTTTTGATGAACCATTTCAAAAAATTATAAATCAGGGTATGATTCTAGGAGAATCATGTTTTGTTTACAGAATTAAAGGAGAAAATACCTATGTTTCATATAATTTAAAAGATAAATTTAAAACGACTAAAATTCATGTTGACATAAATTTGGTAGAAAAAAATAAACTAAAAATTGAAGAATTTAAAAATAGTAGAAAAGAATATAATACTGCAAAATTTATTTGTGAAAATGAAAATTATATATGCGGAAAGACAATTGAAAAAATGTCAAAATCATTTTATAACGTAGTTAACCCCGATGATATTATAGAGAAATATGGTGCTGATTCGCTTAGATTATATGAAATGTTTTTGGGTCCATTAACACAATATAAACCTTGGAACACAGACGGAATAACTGGAGTCTATAACTTTATTAAAAAATTTTGGAATTTATTTCATAAAGATGGCAAATTCTACTTGACTCAAGAAGACCCAAGTAAGGAAGAAAAAGAAATTCTACATTATGCAATACATAAAATAAAAAATGATATTGAAACATTTTCTTTCAACACCTGTGTTAGCACATTTATGATTACTGTAAATAAATTAAAAAAGGCTCAATGCTCAAAAGAGAAAATTTTAAAGCCATTAATTATTCTTTTATCTCCCTTTTGCCCTTTTGTGTGCGAAGAATTATGGAATAAAATAGAACCAAATTCTTATGTATATAATTCTACTTTTCCTAAGTATGACATTAAATTATTTATAAAAAATGAAACAAATTATCCTGTTGCAATAAATGGTAAACGAAAATTAAATATGATGATAGCAAATAATTTAAATAAAGATGAAATTGAAAAAATTATTTACTCAAATGATAAAATTAAACAAATTCTAACTGGATGCACAGTTAAAAAAATAATAATTATACCAGAAAAAATTATAAATATTGTAATAAATAAATAATATGATTTTTTTAAAAAAAATTCTAATTTTTTTAATTTATTTATCCCTTTCTTGTTCATTTAGTCAAAAAAATTCAACTTTTAATAATTTTATAGACAAAAAATTTAAAAAATTGCATTTTTTTGAAGGTGAAAGCATAAAATACAAGTTTTCATACGGAAAAAGTAATAAAAAAGGCATTATTACAGCAGGATATGGTAAAATTGAGGTTCAAGGAATAGAGAAAATTAACGGTAGAGATTGCTTGAAATTAAAAGCTAGTGGAAAATCAAGTAAACTGTTTAGCCTATTTTACGAAGTTAATGATGTATTTGAATCATACCTTGACACCATCGAACTTGTTTCATTAAAATTTTCAAGAAACATCCATGAAGATAAATTTGAAGCAAAACAAGAAGTTTATTTTAATAGAGATTTAAATTATGCTATTTGTGAGAATTTAATTACTAAAGATTATTCAAAAGAAAAAATTTCTAAATATACTCAAGATGTTCTTTCCGCACTTTTTGCCTGTAGAAATATTCCAAATAAAAGCATAACTTTAAAAGATACTACATTACTTGAAATTTTTGATTTAGAGAAAAAAAAGTTAATAGATACATACTTCATTCCCATTGAATTAGAAACTATAAACACAAAAATTGGAAAAATTGAGGCAATAAAATGTAAGATTAAAACTGAAAGAAATAGAATTTTTTCCGGAAGAAAACCTGCTTTTATTTGGGTAACAAACGATGATAGACATATTCCAATCAAAGTTGAATCACCTATTAAAGTAGGCTCTATTTATATTGAAATTCTTTCTGTTGAAAACTTAAAAGATAATTAATTATTAATTGTCAATAAATATCTTATTTTAACAATAAGATTTTTTAAGATATGTCTATAAATAAAGAAGTAGAAGAAAAAATAAATAAATTAGCTGAAAAATATTCTACTACTGGCCAAGACTTACCCTCTTACCTTGAAGGCCTATTATACGCAGATTATTTGAGTTATTGGGATTATATTCATTTAGACACATTATTAACTTTACAAACTCCCAAAACAGACTTTCCAGATGAGAATATATTTATAATATACCACCAAATAACTGAGTTATATTTTAAATTAATAATTAATGAACTAGAACAAATCTCTAATAACGGAAAAAAAATTAAACCGAACGGAGAAGATTTGGGCTGGAACACAAAAATCACATTTAGTTTTTTTAAGTCTAGAATCGTCAGAGTAAATAATTATTTTGAGAACTTAATTAACTCTTTTGAAATAATGATCAATGGAATGGATAGAAATGAATTTACAAAGTTCAGAATGAGCCTTTTACCAGGTAGCGGGTTTCAAAGTGTTCAATTTAGAATTATTGAATTATACGCTACTCCTTTTAAAAACTTGTTATCAAAAACAAATAATAAAAAACAAGGAATTCAAAATATTTATTGGTCAAAAGGAGCTACGGATTTAAAAAGCGGAAAAAAAACTTATACTTTAAGTCAATTTCAAAAAAAATATAATAAGCAACTAAGTGAGTTAGCCGAAAACCTAAATGGAAAAACAATTTGGTGTAAATTCAAAGAATTAAAATTGACCAAAGAAAAACAAAATGAATTACATGAACTTCTAAAAGAATTTGACCATAATGTTAATGTTAAATGGAAATTATCTCATTTGAAATCAGCAATAAAACATCTCAAAAACAAGGGAATAATTAAGGCTACAGGGGGGACTAACTGGGAAGAATATTTGCCACCAAGGTTTCAAAAAATTATATTTTATCCTGAAATTTGGAGTAAGAAAGAGAAAAAAGAATGGGGGAAAAGTTGGTTAAAAAAACAATTACATGAATAGTTTAGGATACTTAATTATTAAGATTTTATTAATAATTTCTATTATACCTTTGATTTTACTCTTATTAAAGGTGTTTAGTTTTGGAATTAAAACATTAAAAAAAAATCTTATATATACATCATTGGTATTATTTTGTCCTGTTTTTTTTATTATAGCTCTTAAAACTATTAATACCGAAAAAAATATAGGGGAAGTAGAAGTTGAAATCAAAAAAATTGAATCAAAACAAAAAACTGAAACCAAACCAGATTTTTCTCAATTAAACCCTTTGTATAAATTTTCAAGAGAAGTGATTATTGAAAATAAATTATTTAATAAAAACATAGATGTAAATAAATGCTTGGAGAAAGAGGTGATGAAAAATGAAAATATTACAACTATTTTGAAGGAATTTAATATTTCTAATAAGGAAATTTATAACCTAGATAATATTTTAAAAACCAGAAACTTATTCAACTTTAATAAAATAAAACCTAAAGATAAATACAGCCTAATATTTTATGAAAATAATAAGCTTGCCTACATGTGCTATGAATTAAACAAATCTAGCTATCTAATTATTGACTTTAATGATTTTTCAAAAAGTCAAATTCAAAATAGACCACACGTAATTAAAAAACACGAATTGTCTGGAATAATTACAAGTCATTTATGGCAAGCAGTTAATGATGTTGTTGACTCTTCTTTAGAAACCGAAGCAGTGGTCTCGGTTTTAGCTGATAAAATTTATCCGTGGACTATTAGATTCACGCACTTGAATCCCAATGATAAATTTAAAATAATTTATGAGGCTAAATACATAAATGATGAATTCATAAAAATTGAAAATGTTTTTGCATCAGTATTTAATCACAAAGGCGAAGACTATTATGCTATTCCATTTAAAGAAAACTCTAACCAAAAATATAATGATTACTTTAATCAGAATGGAAATAACCTGAGGAACTTCTTTCTACAGGCACCAGTAGATTTTAGAAGAATATCATCAAAATATAGTAAGAACAGAAGGCATCCTGTTACAGGACGAGTAACGCCCCACTTTGGAACCGATTTTGCTGCTGAAAGTGGGTCTCCTATTTTTAGTACTGCTGACGGAGTAGTTACTGCAGCTCAATATAAAAAATACAATGGTTATTATGTCAAAATTAGACATAATAGTACGTACGAAACTCAGTATCTGCATATGCAGAAAAAAAGTGTAAACTATTGGAAAAAAAATGGAATCTCAGTTGGAAAAAAAATTAAACAAGGAGATATAATTGGTTTTGTAGGACAAACAGGACTAGCAACTGGACCTCACGTTTGTTATCGATTTTGGAAAAATGGAAAACAAGTTGATCCGTTTAAAGAAAATTTACCTCCCTCAGAACCAATTAAAGAAAATAATTTGAATGAGTTTAACTTGAAGAAAAATAAATGGATTAAAGAATTAAATAAAATTAAATATCCTGATTATGAATCTATTGATTTTGATGCTTAACTTTCCAATCTCCATTAACTTTAATTAAATCAATTAACTCTTCTAATGCATTTTCTGTTGGCACGTTTCGCTTCACCACTTGTTGACCTTTATATAAAGTAACTTTCTTTATTCCTGATCCTACATAACCATAATCTGCATCTGCCATTTCGCCAGGACCGTTAACTATACATCCCATAATTCCAATTTTTAGCCCCTTTAAATGTGATGTAGCAACTCTAATTTTTTCTGTAGTTTCTTGTAAATCAAATAAGGTTCTTCCACATGAAGGACAGGAAATATACTCTGTTTTTGAAATTCTATTTCGAGTTGCTTGAAGAATTGCAAAAGAAATTTTGTTTAAATTATGAATATCTAATTTGTTTCCAGAAGTTAAAAATATTCCATCTCCAAAACCATCGCAAAACACACCTCCAACATCAATGGATGAATAAATTTGTAATTTTTCTTTATTCAACGTTTCATTAAAATTTTTTCTAAGAATTACAGGAACAGAAATATTGTTTTCAATTAATTCTAAAAAAAATCTTCTTATTTCTGCATAAGCGTTACTATTATTTGTGTTAACAACTAATACACTTGCTTTATCTTTTTTCAGTTTTGAAATAAGTTTAGTGCTTAACTCAGATAAGTAAATGTTTATAAAGTTTATTTTTTTTGACAACTTAGTAGCTGACAAATATTCATCTACATTTAAATACGGAAAGCCTTTTTCTTTTAGTAACCATTTTGAATAATTATATACTAAACCTAAGGTTCCCGGAACCTCAAAGACTAAATCATTATTGCCAAGAAATACATAATCACAAGCTTGGTCTGAAATATTCCATTTATCTAATTTAAATGAGTATTTATATCCAACAGAAAAAAAAGATGCTGGGGAAATATTTTTTTTCTTTGAAAAATCTGATAAAACAACTGGTGGGCATGAAGCTCCAATGTTACTTACAGATTTAGTTAATCTTTTTTTATAAGAAAATGGATCATAATTATATTTATTAATTATTGGTATTTTATTTTTATTGTCTCTGTTAACAAAGTGATTTAAAATAATCTTTGCAACTGGAATTTCATTTTCTGGTGGCTCAGTTAAAGAAACTCTAATCGTATCTCCTAAACCATCTTCCAATAATGTACCAATTCCTACTGCAGATTTAACTCTACCATCAATTCCGTCTCCAGCCTCAGTTACCCCTAAATGCAATGGGTAATTCATGCCCTCCTTTATCATTTGAAAAACTAAAAGTCTATATGCTTGTATCATTACTTTAGGATTTGATGACTTCATTGATAAAACTAAATCATGAAAATTTTCTTGATGGCAAATTCTAACAAACTCCATTGCTGACTCTACCATTCCCTTTGGCGTATCACCATAACGACTTAAAATCCTATCAGATAAAGAGCCGTGATTTGTACCTATTCTTAAGACGGTTTTGTGTTTTTTACATATTTTAACAAGAGGTGTAAACTTAATTTTTACTCTATCTAATTCATTTTTGTATTCAAGATTACTATAAACAAGTTTTTTAAAATTTTTTTTGTCAGCATAATTTCCCGGGTTAATTCTTACTTTCTCAACATATTGGGCTGCTATTTCTGCAGCATTAGGTGTATAATGGATATCTGCCACAAGTGGAATATCATAACCTTTTTTTATAAGTAAGTCTTTAATATTTTTAAGATTCTCGGCATCTTTTTTACTTGGAGCAGTTATTCTAATTAACTCGCACCCAGCATTAATCATTCTAATACACTCTTCTACTGTTGCTTTTGTATTCATTGTATCGGTAGTAGTCATTGACTGAACTCTAATAGGATTATCCCCACCTATTCCTAATTTTCCGACTAAGACCTCTCTGGTTTTCCACCTTGAATACTTAATTAAACTATCACAATATTTTTTTAACATTTTATAAATAATTTATTTTAAATAAAATTGGTCTTGATGGAGCTGCATCATTTTCTATAGGCATAATTTGGAGATTTAAATAATAATCACCGTCTATAATTTCATCAGAAATATAAACTAACTCAGTTAGTGTATTACTATTTCCTCCGGATGAAAAATCGAAGAATAACTTGTGATTTTCAACCTGCCCACCATCTTTTTCTTTATCAACGGACGGAAGATCAATTAAAAGATTCTTTACACCTAATTTTTTTATATATAACATACACTCTTTAGTCATATATGGTGGGTTTTGATTAGAGTAATCCATATAATTCTTGGAGTTTTTATTAGGTAAAGTCCTTATAATTAATGTTTCGAATTGAAATTGATTATTTAATTTATTATATAGTGACTCCTTTGTTATCACTAAATCTTTAGATTTCTTTTTCAATTTAACTGAAACTAACTTAGCAAATAAAAAATAAGAATTTTTAATATCATTAATACTTTCCTCATTAATACTTATATGACCAAAGCATTCTGTATGAGTAACATGCGCATGCGGGTTAAACCAAATGTTATTAAAATTTACAGGACCTCCTTGTTTAATGTTTCCAACCCAATCTCCAATTACAACAGGACTTTTATTTGCTTGATTGATCCCCCAAGCATTTAAATTTTTTTTTGTAAATGATAAAGGAATAGAAATATCAATTGGTGAATTAAAGTCTATACTAATTTTCCTGTTAGTTAAGTGCGAATAGAATTTCATTTTAGATTTATTAATCTTTTTTCAAAATTAAGCTAAAAATAAATCAGTTGTGATCTTATCACATAAAATCATTCCATTTTGAGTTAAATAGAATCGGTCTTTTTTATTAATAATTAAACTATCATTAATTAATTTATCTAATTGACTCATTAATTTACTGTACTCAATATTATTGGTCAATCTAGACAGTATATTTCTAGCTAATCCTTTATTAGTTCTAATGTTTGTTAAAATATATTCATTAGCAATATTTTTTTTTGTTAGAATTTCTTCCTCAAAATAGTTGTTGTCATTGTTTAAAGCATCTATATATTTATAATTGTTATTTATATTCCAATGTCTTTTTTTTCCATTGAATGAATGAGCAGATGGACCAACACCTAAATAATTTTTACCTTTCCAATAAGAGCTATTATGTTTAGACTCAAAAGAAGGAATGCAAAAATTAGAAATTTCATAATGAATAAAATTATTTCTTTTTAAAATATCCCTCATTGTTAAAAACTGTAATTTAATATCATCATCTGAGACTAATTTTAGATTTCCTGAATTAACCATTTTATGAAAAACCGTTCCTTTTTCAATAGTTAAGCAATAACAAGACATATGAGTGACGTTTAAAGAAACTGCTTTAATTAAATTATTTTCCCATAATTTATTTTTTAAATTTGGAGTTCCATACATTAGGTCAATATTAATATTATTAACTCCTAAATCTTGTATTAATTTAATACTTCTTTCAATTTGATTACTTGTATGAGATCTATTTAATAATTTTAATTGGTTCTCATCAAATGATTGCGCCCCAACACTAAATCTATTCACTCCTAATTTAATCAAGTTACGTGTTTTGTCAACTGTCAAATCATTCGGATTCACTTCAAATGTACACTCTAATGAATTTGATATCGAAAAATATTTATATATAGTTTTTAAAATTTTCGCTATATATTTTTCTTCTAAAATTGATGGTGTTCCCCCTCCAAAATATATAGTCTCAACTGGTCCAGAACCTAAATATTTATTTTTCAATTTTAGTTCTTTACAAATAGCTCCAACTATTTCTGTCTTTAATCTTAGGGAAGTTGAGAAATGAAAATCACAATAATAACAAGCTTTGTGACAAAATGGTATATGTATGTAGATGCCTGCCAATTTATTTTTTTAAAAGAATTCGAATTATAGTTTCTTTAAATGGTATTGATCTATGCACATATATTTTGCCCATATGATACTCCGTAATTATTCTTTTACACAAAGATAATCCCAGGCCCCATCCTCTTTTTTTTGACGTATAACCTGGGTCAAATATTTTTTTAAATTCATGAGACGAAATACCTTTTCCATTGTCAATTATATCAATAATATAATACTTGTCATTTTTGACTATAAAATTAACACGAATTAGACCTGTATTTTGTAATGAATCTATTGAATTTTTTAAAACATTTTCTACTACCCAAGAAAAAAGCTCTGCGCTTAAATTAACTTTAAGATTATTAAGTTCTTTTTCACTTGAAAATTCAAATTTTATTTTTTGAGACGCTCTTTTTTTTACATAATCAATGGTTTTTTCAAGTAATGGAATAACCTCTACTGGTTTTAATAAAGTATTAGACCCTATTTTTGAAAATCTATCTGCAATTTGTTGTAAGCGACTCGTATCTTTTTGAATTTCTAATATTACTTGCTTATCAATATTCTTATTTTTTAAATACTCAACCCAACCCATTAAAGAAGATAATGGTGTTCCAATTTGATGAGCTGTCTCCTTAGCAATACCTGCCCATAATTTATTTTGTTGTGACTTCTTAGAATAAAAAAATGCAAGATATGCTACTAAAAATATACTAATTGTTACGAGTAAGATTATAATGGGTAATTTTTGAAGTTTATCAGCAAATACTTTTCCATCATCTGACAAATTATTAAATTCTTTTATTACATATGAATCTCTATAATGTACATAATCAGTTATTGTTTGAGTTATTGGGTTTTCAAATTCATCCAAAATAATATTTCCATATTTATCTTTTTTTGCTGACTTTATTTTTATTGGTATTGAATACCTCATCAAGCTTAGTTGATAATTTAAAATAGAGTCTATTTTTAATTCTTTTTCAAAATTATCTTGTATGATTTTTAAAGAATCATTTAACAATTTTATTTTTGAAGGATCTAATAATTTTTTTTCTTGTCCTTTAATTAATTTTTTTAATTGAATTTCCTTAGTGTTTAAATTTCTATGTGCTTTAAGTTCGCCATTTGCTCCTAACCATATCGCTGGAATTGTATTATTACTTTTTAAAATATCTAAAACGCAAGGGTCAAGTGTTTCACCAATATTTATCGATGCCATTTGACTAACAGCATCTGCCCATATTTGAATTCTTTTATTTTCTTCTTTTCTTAGTTCTTCTAAAACAATTACTTGTCTTTTTTCAACTTTTTCCTGTTCCTTAAAAAAACTAGCAGTTAAAAATACAGTAGTTAAAACAACTATAAATGAGAGCAAAATTATTACTCTGTTTATTAATATTATATTTTTTGTAAAAATTCTCAATGCAATGATTTATTTCATTTTTAAAAACCCTATTTCTTTATTGTTTAAAAATCTCCATTTTCCTCTTGGTGTATTTTTTTTTGAAATTCCTGCAAATAATATTCTATCTAATTTTAAAACTTCATAGTCGAAGAATTCAAAAATTCTTCTAACAATTCTATTTCTTCCTGAATGTAAAGTAAGTAATAATTCTTTATTATGAGTATTATTAATTATACGAATGTCATCAACATTTATTTTACCATCTTCTAAGTCAATTCCCTTTTTTATTTTTTCAAAATCTAACATACTTATTTTTTTATTTAGAGAAACGTGATATTCTTTTTTTATTTTATGTTTTGGATGAATGAGCTTTTGAGATAAATCTCCGTCATTTGTAAATAACAATACTCCTGTAGTATTTTTATCTAATCTCCCAACGGGAAATAATCTTTCGGCACATGCATTATTAATTAAATCTAAAACTGTCTTTCTTTTTTTCTCATCACTTAAAGTGGTTATAAAATTTTTGGGTTTATTTAATACTAAGTATTTATATCTCTGAACTGTAATTTGCTTTCCGTTAAATTCAATTTTATCTTCTATTGATACTTTAGTTCCTAATTTTTTTACAATTTGACCATTGACTTTTATTTTTCCTGATTCTATAAGCATATCAGCCTTTCTTCTGGATGTAACTCCAGATCTGGAAATAAATTGATTTAATCTATATAAAATTTGATTCATTTTTTATGTGTAACTAAACTTAACAATATTATCCACCTCTAATTTTATATTTCTATTAATTATTAAAGGAGTATTTTTTTTTTGATGTCCAACTGGGAAATTAAAACAAATTGGAAAGTCAAAATCTTCTAAAGCTTGTAAAATAATTTCATATATATTTTGACCAAAAATTGGTTTATTGTCTTTAATATCTGTGAATTTACCAACTATTAGCCCAGATAAATTATTAAAAATACCTGATCTTCGTAAAGACTGCATCATTCTATCTATTGAATATAAATATTCATTAACATCTTCAATGAATAGTATTTTTCCTCTAGTTTTATAAAAAGATTTTGAGTTTAATAAAGAGCACAAAATTGATAAATTACCTCCAATTAATTTACCTTTTGCAGTTCCTTTTTTATTGTATTTACTAGACTTTAAATTAATAAAATTTGTGACTCCAAATAAAAGATTAAATAATTCTTGAATTGATTTTTTGGATGTATTGTGAAAATTAAATGGCATAGGGCTGTGTAAAGATGGCATGTTGAAATTTGCTGAGATATGTGATAAAAAAACAGTAATATCACTAAATCCAATTAACCATTTTGGATATTTTAAAAATTTATCAAAATTTAAATCGTCTATAATTCTTATTGACCCATATCCTCCTCTTGCGAAAAAAATTGCCTTTACTTTCTCATTATCTAAAATTGATTGAAGAATTTTTGTTCTTTGTTCATCTGATCCTGAAAACATGCCTTTTCTGGGTAACATAGTATCATTTAAATTCACTAAATGGAGACCTGACTTTCTAATATACTCAACTGCTAATTGACATTTATCCTTCGTCACATGCTTTGCAATAGAAACAATTGCAACTAAATCTTCTTTTTTTAGATATTCTAAATGATTTGATTTTTTCATGTTGTTCAGTTTGCATATTTTTATACAATATACAAAACTATACTTTGGAAAGATTTATTATAACAGCCGCACTTCCGTATGCTAACGGACCAATTCATATTGGTCATATAGCAGGAGCCTATTTACCTGCTGATATTTTTGTTCGATATCAAAAATTAAAACAAAACGATGTTATTTTTGTTTGTGGATCAGACGAACACGGAGCAGCAATTACACTAAGAGCGAAAAAAGAACAAAAAACTCCTAGGGAAATAATTGACTTGTATCACGAAAAAAATGAAAAATCTTTCAAAGCATTAAATATTAATTTTAATATTTATCACAGAACATCCTCAAAACTTCACCATGAAACAGCTCAGAGTTTCTTCAAAAATCTTCATTCTAAAAATGTATTTGTCAAAAAAAAATCTAAACAATTTTTTGATATAAGTGCAAATCAATTTCTAGCGGATAGATATATAAAAGGAACATGTCCAAAATGCGGATTTAAAGAAGCATATGGAGACCAATGCGAGTCTTGTGGGACTACATTAAGTCCACTTGAACTAATCGACCCAAAGTCTACTATAAGTGGAAATTCCCCTGAGTTGAAAGAGACCTCTCACTGGTACTTACCTTTAAATAAAAATGAAAGTTGGTTAAATGAATGGATTGTTAATGGGTATTTTCAAGGTAACAAAGTACATGATCCAAAAACATGGAAAAATAATGTCCTGGGACAATGTAAATCATGGATTGATGGGGGACTTCAAAGTAGAGCAATGACAAGAGATTTGGATTGGGGTGTGCCCGTTCCATTAGATGGTGAAAAAGGTAAAGTATTATACGTATGGTTAGATGCTCCAATTGGTTATATATCTGCAACAAAAGAGTGGGCAAAAAAAGAAAAAGTAGATTGGGAAAAATATTGGAAAAATCCTGAAACTAAATTGATTAACTTTATTGGTAAAGATAATATAGTCTTCCACTGTATTATATTCCCAATACTTTTAAAAGAACACGGTAATTTTATTCTGCCTAAAAATGTTCCAGCAAATGAATTTTTGAATTTAGAAGGAAGAAAAATTTCTACTTCCAGAAATCACGCAATATGGATAGATGATTATTTAAATAATTTCGCCAATAAAACTGATGAACTAAGGTTTGTTTTGTGCTCTATTTCTCCAGAAAATAAAGACTCAGATTTTACATGGAAAGACTTTCAAGCTAGAAATAATAATGAGCTTGTTGCAATTTTTGGAAATTTTGTTAATCGAGTTATTGTATTAATTAATAAATATTGGGATGGAAGTGTTCCTGCTAGAGGTGAAATCCATGAAGAAGACGAAAACTTAATAAACAAGATTATTCAATATCCAAAAAAAATTGGGAAATCAATTGAAAAATATAAGTTTAGAGAAGCTCTTTTTGAAGTAATAAATTTAGCTAGGTTAGGCAATAAATATTTAGCGGATAATGAACCTTGGAAACAAATAAAAATAAATCCTAAAAGAGCAGAGACAATATTAAATATTAGTATACAAATGGTATTTTCTCTTTCTGTCTTAAGTAAACCATTTTTACCTAAAACTTCTAAGAAATTATGTAAAATTTTAAATTCTGATTTTTCGAATTGGGATTGCTCTTCAGAAATAAATAATATTAAAGAAGACCATAAAATAGGTCCACCAGAACATTTATTTGAAATAATTGATAATGAAAAGATAAATGACGAAATCAGTAAATTAAATTAGTCTTGCATATTTTTTTCAACTGCATCCCAATTAACCAAATTCCAAAAGGCAGAAATATAGTCTGCTCTGCGATTTTGGTAATTTAAATAGTATGCATGTTCCCAGACATCAAGTCCCAATATTGGTTTGCCTCCACACCCATCCTTCATCAAAGGATTATCTTGATTTGGAGTTGAGCAAATATTAAGTCCTTTTCCATCAAAACAAAGCCAAGCCCAACCAGAACCAAATCGAGTAGCTGCAGCTTTAGAGAAGTCTTCTTTCATTTTTTCAAAAGAGCCAAAAGAATCATTTATCATTTTCAATAATCTTTCTGAAGGATTTGTTTTGTTTGGAGATAGTATCTCCCAAAATAAACTATGATTATAAAATCCCCCACCGTTGTTTCTTATACCATTAGGAAGATTACTTGATTTAAGAATTTCCTCAATTGACTTACCTTCAAACTCAGTTCCTTTAATTAAATTATTTAAGTTATTTGTATAGCCAGCGTGATGTTTGCTGTGATGAATTTCCATTGTTCTTGCATCAAAATGTGGCTCAAGTGCATCATATTTATAATTAAGTTCTGGTAATTTAAAGCTCATAAGATTTGTTTTATTTATACCAAAAATACTAAAATTTCTTTCATGAAAAAAACTAAATGCTTCTAGTTTAAATGGAATAATTGAATAAATACTCAATCCTAATATTGACTTTAAAACTTTTCTCCTACTGAATTTTTTCATTTAATTTTTTTATACTACGATTTACTAATTATTTCTAAGGCTTTATTTATATACTCATCATCTTTATTATAATGATAAATTATGTCTTCTGTTGAAAGAATTTGATTTAATACCATATTTTCGAAAAGAGTTTGAAGATTTTTTTTGTAATTATTTATTTTTCTTTTTGTTTCAATATCATCTACTAACGAAATTATTTCTGTCCAAATATTTTCATTATTTTTTCTGAAAAAAGATTGATAATTATTTAATAAATCAGACCTATATTTATCTGCAAAATCGAATGCTTTTTCATATAAAATATTATAATTTCTACTCCAAAATTTAGACTCAAAATCTGATATTGTATCCTCTAAAATTAAAATATCTGGAGTTATTCCTCCGTCTGAAAATACAATTCTTCCCTTTTTTGTTCTAAATTCTTTTACATCATTTAATGTATCAAAAGAGTTATATGGCTTTTGAATACATCTTCCAGATGGAGTAAAATATTTCGCAACAGTGATTCTTAATGCTCCACCATCTCGTAAATTAATTTGCTCGCCTACAAGACCTTTTCCAAAACTTTTTTTCCCTACAATTATTCCTCTATCATGATCTTGAATAGCGCCGGCTAGTATCTCACTCGCAGATGCACTATTTTCATTTATTAGTACAACTAATTCACCTTTTTTAAATGAACCTTTATGACTTGAAAAATAAGTTTTCTGTTTTCTAAAATCTCCTTTAGTACTAACTATTTCAAGATTATCGTCTAAAAATTCATTTGTTACATCAACTGCTTGTTGCAGGTAGCCACCTCCGTTATTTCTCAAATCTAAGATTAATTTCTTAGCCCCGATTCTTTTGAGATCTCGTATCGCATTTTTAAATTCATAGAAAGTAGTTGATGAAAACTTTTCTAATTTTATATAACCAATGTCATCTTTAATCATATAATTTGACTCAATGCTATTTAAAGGAATTTCTCCTCTGTATAATATTTTTTCTAATACATTATCTTTCCTTAAAATAGAAATTTTAACTTTTTGCCCTCTTTTCCCCCTCAACTTTTTCATTACAACCGAATTATTAATCTCAGGACCTGTAAAGTTCTCTGAATTTACTGAAATGATTCGATCACCTGGAATAATATTTGCTTTTTCAGATGGCCCGTCCTTAATTACTTTAACAACCATTACAGTGTCTCTTATTATTGTAAATTGAACTCCTATACCATAAAAGTCACCTGAAAAATCTTCATTAATTCTTTTTAATTCTTCCTTTGAAATATACTGAGTAAATGGATCTAAATTTTCTAATAATCCTTCTCTTAGAAAAAAAATTAAAGAATCTTCTGGTAAAGAATTTTGATAATTTTGAAGAACTAATTCGTACAGTTCTTCTATGTGATTTAATTTATCACTTGTTTTAAATTTATTACGTACATTAGGATATAAAGAGAGAAAAAAAACAATAGATATCAGCCAAAAACTTCTTTTATAAAAAACAAATAATTTACTTTTTTCTTTCATAAGTAACTTAAAATTAAGTACCCAGGGTGGGGCTCGAACCCACACTCTGTTGCCAGAACTGGATTTTGAATCCAGCGCGTCTACCAATTCCGCCACCTGGGCTTAATAAGGAATACAAATATAATAATACTTAATTATAGGAAAGTTAAATTTTATTTTTATAAATTTGTCACCCCTATTAAATATGGTATTATTTTGAGTGTTGAAGTAAAAATCTTTTCAGGTCAAGCGTCCATTGATATTGCAAAAAAAATTGCTAAGTCATATGGTGAAGAGTTAGGAAATGTTGTAATTACTAACTTTAGTGACGGAGAATTTCAACCCTCTTATGAAGAAACTTTAAGAGGAAAAAAAGTTTTTATTATTCAATCTACCCCTCCTCCAGCAGAAACATTACTAGAATTATTACTTATGATTGATGCCGCAAAAAGAGCATCAGCTAAAGAAATTATTGCCATTTTGCCTTACTTTGGATTTGCTCGTCAAGACAGAAAAGATAAGCCAAGGGTTCCTATTGGGGCTAAATTAATTGCTAATTTAATAACCTCTGCTGGAGCAAATAGAGTTATGACCTTAGATTTACACGCAGATCAAATTCAAGGTTTTTTTAAAATTCCTGTTGATCATTTATTTGCTTCCACAATCTTTATACCATATATAAAAAATTTAAAATTAAATAATCTTGTTATCGCTTCTCCTGATATAGGTGGTTCCAAAAGAGCTAATGTGTACGCCAAGCATTTAAAATGTGAAATGGTTATTTGCTATAAACAAAGAAAAAAAGCAAATGTAATAGATAAAATAAAAATAATTGGAGAAATAAAAAATAAAGATGTGGTGATTGTTGATGATATGATTGATACTGCTGGCACCATGGCAAAAGCAAGTTATTTAATGAAAAAAAATGGAGCAAATAGTGTGCGTGCAATTTGTACACACGCTATTTTATCAGGTAAAGCATATGAAAATATAAATAATTCTTGTATTGAAGAATTAGTAGTTACAGACAGCTTACCGCTGAAAAGTAAAAGTGAAAAAATAAAAGTTTTAAGTGTTGCGAAACTTTTTGCTGATACTATTAGAAATATTAATACAGATAAATCTATTAGTAGTCAGTTTATTGTTTAATTAAATAAATAAATAAAATTATGAAATCGGTATCTTTAAATGGAATAGCGAGAGTAAATTTAGGAAAGAAATTCTCGAAGGACCTTAGAAAAAATGGAAATATCCCTTGTGTTATTTATAGCAAGGGTAAAGAAGCTGTACATATAACTGTAAAAAATAATGAATTACAAAAAATTATTTATAATCCATCTGTTTTTGTATTAAATATTAAGGTTGATGACAAAGAATATAACACCATCATCAGAGATGCGCAATTCCATCCAATTAGTGATAATATATTACATGTTGATTTTTTACAATTATCAGAAAATGAATTGGTGTCCTTAAATATACCCGTAGAACTAACAGGAAATTCTATTGGTGTTAGAAATGGTGGGCAACTTAATTTAGTAATGAGAAAGCTGTTAATTAAATCATTACCTAAAAATTTACCTGATACTATTGAAATTGATATCACAAAATTAAGAATAGGACAATCCATCCGTATAGAGGATGTTAAAAATGAAAATTATGACTTTATTCAGCCTGAAAGTGCTGTAATTGTTAGTGTTAAGACTGCTAGAAATGTTGTAGAAGAGGAAGAAGAAACTGAAGAAGAAGATGAGGCAGAGGATAAAAAAGAAGGTGAATCGAATTCAAGTGAAGAGAAAAATGATTCACAATAAAAATTTTAATTTTTGTGAATTATTTAATAAATGAGTAAGTACTTAATTGTTGGATTAGGAAATGTTGGTCCTAATTATACAAATACCAGGCATAATATAGGTTTTGATATAATTGATCATTTTTGCTTAAGAAAAGAAATTCAATTTGTTGAAGAAAAAAATGGCTTTATCTGTAAATTTAAATTAGAAGGAAAAACTATATATCTATTAAAGCCCTCTACTTACATGAATTTAAGCGGAAATGCTATAAAGTATTACCTAAATTATTATAAAATTTCCTTAAAAAATCTATTAGTTATTGCCGACGATTTAAATTTAGATTTTGGAAAAATAAAACTTCGAACAAGTGGAGGCCATGGAGGACATAATGGCCATAGAAATATAATTGAGAATCTTAAATCCTCAAATTATTGTAGAATAAAATTTGGTATTAGTAAAAGCTTTCAAAAGGGAGAACAGGTAAAATATGTTCTATCAAAATGGTCATCAAATGAATTAGAATCATTGAGCACAAAAATAGACATTTGTTATAAAATGATAGTTAGTTTTATTTTATCAGGGCCTGAAATAACTATGAATAATTTAAACAAGTAATTATTTCAAAATGAATAAAATCAATTATATTTTAATCTCTAAATAAATTGGACAGTGGTCCGAGTGGTTTACATCATTTAATATTGAAGCTTCTACAATTTTTTCTTGTAAAATAGAACTCAACATATGGTAATCTATTCTCCATCCTTTATTTCTGGCTCTGGATAATGCTCTATAACTCCACCAACTATATTGGTTTGGAGATTTATTTTTTTCCCTAAAAGTATCAATAAAACCTAAGTCAATAAAATCAGAAATCCATTTTCTTTCCTCTGGCAAAAATCCAGATGAGTTTTTATTTCTAATAGGGTCATGAATATCAATTGATTTATGACATATATTATAATCTCCAGAAATTAATGTTGGTTCATAACTTTGTTTAATAAATGCCATGAATTTCTTTAAAAATCTAATTTTAAATTTTTGCCTTAATTCACCACTAGAACCTGATGGAAAATATACTGAGTATATACTTAAATTATCATATTCAATTTTTAAAACCCTACCTTCTGAATCAATCTGACTATCATTCATGCCATAAATAATTTTATTTGGTTTTTTTTTACACAAAATCGCAACGCCACTATAACCTTTCTTATGAGCTGAGTTCCAATAACAATTATAACCTAAACTAATAAATTTCTGTTCATCAAATTGATCTAAGTTTGCTTTTATTTCTTGAAGACATATAACATCTGCATTAATTTTCTTGATCCACTGAATTAATCCTTTTTTGATTGCGGCCCTAATGCCATTGATATTGTAGGAAATTACTTTCATAATAATAAAATTACAAGATTGTTTTATATTTCAAGATCTAAATTCAAATGATTTTATAAAAACAACGTTTATTTTAATAATTGAGAATAAATAGAATAAAATGAAAAAGTATTTTAAATTGATTTTTTTATTATATACTCTACTATTTATTAAAACTAATGAAGCTCAAAATGAATTGATTTTCAATACAAAGTCAAATATTATATTTAAAGACTCTATCTCTCTAAATGATAGTATTATTTTTAATGAAAAAAAAATAAATCCAAATATTAAATTCTCTCTACGAGACAGTTCGTTATATATACCTATTATAGAAACCGAGCCTAAATTTTTAAATCAAAATAATTATAAAAAAATTGATAGTGAAATACTAACAAGTGGATCTTTTGCCAGAGGTTTTGCAAATGGAAATAATCAAAACTTCACTATTAATACAGATGTAGATTTAAAAATTTCTGGAAAAATTAACGATAATTTATTTATTGATGGATTTATTTCTGATAACTCCATCCCTTTACAATACGGAGAGTCATCATCGTCATTACAAGAGCTTGATAAAATATACATTAAAATTTATAACTCTAAAACTTCATTAACAGGGGGCGATATTGATATAAAAAATATTGATAATCATTTTTTGAAATTCACAAAAAAATCTATTGGTTTAGATTTTTTAATAAATGACTCTACTAATCTAATAAAATCATCAATTGGAATTTCAAAAAATAATTTCAAAAGACAAGAAATAATAGTACAAAATGGTAACCAAGGTCCATATAAACTATATGGAGAAAATAATGAACCATATATAATAGTGATTCCCGATACTGAACAAGTCTTTATTGATGGTGAAAAAAAAACAAGAGGTTCAGAAAAAGATTATGAAATAAATTATAACACTGGTGAAATTAGCTTTACTAATAATATAATCTTAAATGAAAATAACCGTGTTATTATTGAATTTCAATATACAAGCCTTGATTATTTAAAATGGTTGGGGTACGCAGGTTTTTATAAAAAAAAAGAGAACATTGAATATTATTTTAATTTCTATAATGAATCAGATAATAAAAATAATCCTATAAATCCCTATACAGACAATGAAATTTCACAACTTAATTACTCGGGAGACAATAACATATTGATTAACAACTTTGAGCCAGTAAATTTTAACCCTGAGTTACAACAAATTTTATATTCAAAAAAAGATACTGTTGATTCGAATAATATTTTGTATAAAGAAATTTTTGTCTATAGCAATACCAATAAAGACTCTCTATTTCAAGTTAACTTTGCCAATGTAGGAGACGGAAATGGAAATTACATTTTGGATTCTTCCTTAATTAACGGAACAGTTTTTAAATGGATTGAGCCTGTTAATGGAGAACCCCAGGGGAACTACAGTCCCTCTAAAATTCTAATTCCTGCTGAAAAAAAACAAATGTTTGCATTTGGAAGTAAATACAAACAAAGTAATACTCAATTTTCATTAGATTTTGGTGTCAGTAATTACGATAAGAATCTTTATTCAGATTTAGAAGACCAAGATAATTTTGGATTTGCTTCTAAGTTCGCAATTGATAAAATTTTTTCAATTAGAAATACTTCTATTATTCCTAAATTTGAATACGAATACATAAATAAAAACTTTTCCTTTATTGAAAGAAATAGAGACGTAGAATTCAACAGAAATTGGAATTTAGATACGGATATTGGGGATCAACAATTAATTAATTTTTCTCTTAACACAATATTTAAAAAAGGAAAGTTAAATTATACATTAGAAAAAATGAAACTACCGAATTCTAATAAAATTAGAAATTCAATCAGTGGGTTAGTTCAAAAAAACCAATGGAAAGTAAATTTTGATGGAAGTTTACTGAGTTCTAAATCAAATATTGAAAATTTATTCTTTTTAACGCATAAAAACTCGATCTCAAAGGAAGGAGATGTTAAGTTTAATTTTTCAAATGAAGGAGAACTTTTAGAGAATGGACAAAATACAACAAGTTTTAATAAACTAAATATAAGTTCATCAATTACTAATTTCATAATGCCTGAGATTAAAATTGGTTTAACGAACAGAGTCGATAAAAATAAATTAGTTAATGATGGTGTTGAAAATTCTATTTTCCTAAAATCTAGACTTTTTGACAGTGAAAGATATAGGTCAAACTTTCAAATAAGTGTTTCAGACTTTTCAACTTATTATCAAGATTCTACAATTAATGAAAATAGCTTTTCCTCAAAACTAGATTATTTTATAAATATTTCTAAATTATTTAAAATAAATGGTTCATATGAAATAAGTAACGGTCAGGAGGCCCTTAGAGAAATTAGATACGTCAAAGTAAATGACGGTTATGGAAATTATACATGGGTAGATTATAATAATAATCAAATAGAAGAATATAACGAATTTGAAATTTCTCATTTTAGTGACACTGCGGATTACATGCAAATATCTTTCCCAACTAATGAATATTTCAATGTTAAAAACACAAGAGTTAGTCAACAAATTCAATTAAAACCTTATACAAAAAAAACAAAAGGGTTATTATACAAATTAACTTTTTTTGAAAATTTAATAAACTTTGAAGTTAACCGAAAATTAACTTCAAATAACTGGGAAGAAATTCTAATTCCATTTATTCAAAGTGATATAAATAATGTTTTAAGCTTGAAATTTAATTTTAATAATACATTAATTTATCAACCAAAAAATAAAAATATTTTTCTTTCATATAAAATTGATAACAATATTTTTAGAAATTCTTTTAGATGGGATAAAAAATTATCAGAAAATATTAAACATAATATAGGTTGTAAGCTTAATTTATTCAATTTGATAACTCAAACAAATATCTATTTTGATAAAGTTAAATTGAATAATGATAACTTATTTAACCAAAATTATTTAATTGATAAAAAAGGTTTTGACTTAGAAATTGGAATTAAAAACAAATTTTTTAAACCTAGCATTATATTCAACTATTACACAAAGAAAAATAGGAATAATGATTATAATTTGAAGGGTTTTAAAATATCTCCTCAATTAAAACTTAATGGAAAAAATAATTTAAGTTTTAGTAGTAATTTCACACTCTACCGTATTGATTACTCAGGTGAGTTAAATAATGCCATCAGTTATCAAATGTTAGAAGGGTTGTCCACAGGAAATGGGTTGAAATGGTCAACAATAATTTCTAAAAAAATCAATAAACTTCTTTTCTCTTTAAAGTACTCTGGGGAATTAAACTCTGTTAATGATGTTCACTACGCTCAAATTGAGTTTAAAAAATACTTTTAATCAAATAAATCAATATTTTTTAAATTTTTAGAAATTTCTAAATTACCTTCCGTCTTATTTATTATTTCCTCTATAGTGACATCTGATGCTTTTTCTATTAATAGAAAACCATTTTTTGTTACTTCCATTACAGCAATATCAGTAAATATTTTTTTTACACACCTCTTTCCTGTAATAGGTAACTGACAGTTTTTCAATAACTTTGACTCACCTCTTTTATTGGTATGCATCATCGCTACAATAATATTATCAGAAGATGAAACTAAATCCATGGCTCCTCCCATTCCTTTTACCATTTTTCCTGGAATTTTCCAATTTGCGATATCTCCATTCTCAGAAACCTCCATAGCCCCTAGAATAGTCATATTGATATGCCCTCCCCTAATCATTGAAAAACTTTCTGAGGAATCAAATAGAACTGAACCTTTTAATGTTGTTATTGTTTGTTTCCCAGCATTTATTAAATCTGGATCAACTTTATCTTCAGTTGGAAAAGGGCCCATACCTAATAAACCATTTTCAGACTGTAAAACAACACTAATGTCTTCTGGAATGTAATTTGCGACTAAAGTAGGTATTCCTATTCCTAAATTAACATAATAGCCGTCCTTTAACTCTTTGGAAATACGTTGAGCAATTTGAAATTTATTTAAACTCATTTCTAATTGTTTTTTGTTCTATTCTTTTTTCATAATTAGAACCTTGAAATATTCTTTGTACATATATTCCCGGAGTGTGAATAAAATTTGGATTTAATTCTCCGGTTGGAACTAATTCTTCTACTTCTGCTATTGTAATTTTTCCGGCCGTTGCCATTACTGGGTTAAAGTTTCTTGCTGTTCCTTTGTAAACTAAATTTCCCGCAAAATCTCCTTTCCATGCTTTAACTATTGCAAAATCAGCATTAAATGCTTTTTCTAAAATGTAAGATTTATTGTTGAAATCTCTAGTTTCTTTACCACCGGAAACTTCTGTTCCAACACCAGCAGGAGTGTAAAAAGCAGGAATACCTGAACCCGCAGCCCTGCATCTTTCAGCTAAAGTTCCTTGTGGAATTAACTCTACATCTAGCTCTCCAGATAATAACTGTCTTTCAAATTCATTATTTTCACCAACGTAAGATGAAATCATTTTTTTAACTTGTTTATTTTGTAATAATAAACCAATACCAAAATCGTCTACTCCTGCATTGTTTGAAATACAGGTTAAATTTTTAATTTTCTTTGAAACAAGGGCACTAATACTATTTTCCGGGATACCACACAAACCAAATCCTCCCAACATAATCGTAGCCCCATCAGTTATATCTTGTATTGCTATGTTAGCATTATCTACAACTTTGTTTATCATGTTATCAGTATTAATCAAATGATTCATCAAAAATATTACTATTATTTGAATTATCAATCTTACAGTCCAAATTAATAGATATATCTTTTTTGGGTTTTTCAAATTTATTATTATATAAATTTTTGAAATCCGGGTCAGTATATATATTCTCCATAAACTCCCCCCAAATTGGTAATGCCATATTGGAACCACTTCCCAAAGTTATGCTCCTAAAATGTATACTTCTTTCTTCTCCTCCTACCCAGACTCCTGTAACTAAGTTAGGAACTAAACCAATAAACCATCCATCAGAATGATTATCAGTTGTTCCTGTTTTTCCAGCAATTTCGTTAGTAAACTCATATCCAATATTATTTAATGTTTTATAGTCATCATTTCTATAATTTTTATTTTTAGTTTTGGATTGTCTTAATCTACCAGCCGTTCCTTTATCTACAACCCCTTGTAATAATTTTAACATTACATAATTTGTTTCTTCATTTAAAATATCTTTATAATTTGGTTTATGATTGAAAATAACTATACCATTTTTGTCTTCAATTTTTTTCAGAAAAACAGGTTCGACCATTACCCCCTTATTAGCAAACATGGTATATGACGATGTCATTTGAAATAAAGGGATCTCTACACTTCCAAGACATAATGAGGGTATTGGTTTTAAGTTAGAAAAACCTAATTTCTTACCTAAACGAACAACATTTTTTGGTTTTACTTTCTTCATTAGAAAAGCTGTTATTGAGTTTTTAGATTGCGCTAATCCATTCATTAATGTATATTCTCCTCCATATTTTTTATTTGCATTTCTAGGCATATAATCTTCTTTTAGTCCATATTCATCTTTTTCAAATACAACTTGTGAATTTGGAACTTTCATACATGGTGAGTACTTAAATATATCTATAGCTGTTGCATAAACAAATGGTTTAAACGTCGACCCCACTTGTCTTCTTGAATTAATATTATCATATTTAAAATATTTGTGATTAATTCCACCTACCCAAGCCTTTACATATCCACTTTCTGGCTCAATTGATACTAAACCCGTATTTAAATAATATTTATAATATTTGATTGAGTCCATTGGAGATAAAATTGTATCAATTTCGTTGTCCCAAGAAAATAATTTCATTTTAACTGGTTTGTTAAAGATTTTTTCAATTTCTTTATCACTAAAATTATTTTTCTTTAAAACTCGATACCTTTCTGTTCTTTTCACTGTGTTTTTATAAATTCTATCAATCTGTTTAGTTGTGAGAGATTTATCAAAAGGAGCTTTTTTTGACTTATATTTTTTCCAACCTGAAAAAAAATCGTCTTGTAATTTTTTCATGTGAGTCTCAACTGCATTTTCTGCATGTTGTTGAATTCTTGAATCAATTGTTGTATATATTTTTAAACCATCTGTGTACAAATTATATAGAGTTCCGTCTGGCTTAGGATTATCTTTAATCCATTCTTTTAAATAAAGTCTTAAATTTTCTCTAAAATATGTTGCTATTCCTTCATTGTGACTTGCTTTATTATATTCTAGTTTTAATGGTAATTTTTTTAAAGAATCAAATTGCTCATTAGTGAGATTAATCTCTAATTTAGTTCTATTTCTTTTCATTTGATTTAAGACAACATTCCTTCTTTCTAAACACTTTTCGGGAAATCTAAGTGGATTATATAGAGATGGGTTTTTTGCCATTCCAACTAACATGGCTGACTCTTCAATATTTAAAGAAAGTGCATTTTTATTAAAATAAATTCTTGATGCTGTATTAATTCCAATTGCTTGGTTTAAAAAATCAAACCTGTTTAAATACATAGTTATAATTTCTTGTTTGGTATAACGTTGTTCAAGTCTTGTAGCAATGACCCATTCTCTAAATTTCTGAGTAATTCTTTCTAATTTGGACTTGGGTCTTTTAGAAAATAACATTTTTGCAAGTTGTTGAGTTAACGTGCTTCCCCCACCTTTGGAACCAAAAAAAATAATTGCTCTTAATGTAGATTTAAAATCAATCCCTGAATGATTATAAAATCTTTCATCTTCAGTAGCTACCAAAGCATTAATTGTATGGTTTGAAATTTGATTATATATTACTTCTCTTCTGTTTTCTAAAAAATAAGTCCCTAAAACAACTCCATCTGAAGATATTATTTCAGTTGCTAAATTAGTAGGGGGATTTTCTAAAATGTCAAAAGAAGGCATCTTATTATCAGGTGTGTCAAAATAACCTACTGATGCTAAGAAAAGACACAGAAAAAGTATAATAATTGGCACAATGATAGAAAGGGTTGTAATGAAAATAATAATTTTTAATTTCTTATTAAATGATATTTTATCAAGAATTGCTTTCAATTATTTTTTTTTATTTTAATTCCTATTTTTTCTACACCATCAAGGTTATTTTCTCTCATTCCATGAATTACTTGTATTTTATAAATACCTTTTTCTATAAAATTAATATTATTTAAATAATCAATATTAAAAAATTGTGTGTTACCAATATTATTTTGAATCGGTTTTCCAAAACTATCAAATAGTGGAACAAGAACTGTATCCTTTTTAATTATTTCATTTTCAAAATTATGATTAATAAATACAAATAAATTTGAATAAGAAAAATCATAATTTATTTTACCAAATAAGTTTATATAATGAGGATTTACTAAAATAGTGTTTGTTAAATCAAAGACTATTGTGTCCGAAACATACCAATTTGAGTTAGAAATTTCATGAAAACTGGAATAAATTGTGTTGTTATTAATGAATGAAAGCCTTACAATTGTAAACCCTATGAGTACCGATAAAATAAAAATTATAAATTTTGCTCTCATGGTTAAATTTGGATGTTATCAAATCTATCTATTTTGTCATGAATTTCAACCTGATTTTGATTTTTTTTTGTTTTCAAAATAGAAGATATTGAAATCTTTATTCCTTGTTTGTTTGAATTAATAACTTCATTTACAATTTTTAAATCAAGTTCAATTTGATTATTAAAGTTTCCATCCAAGTAATAATATAACTTATTAGAAAAAATATCTGCTTTTTGAAAGATCCATTTTCCCTCATCCGATATTAATTTTAATTTAAAATCAGGAAATTTTTTTAATTCTTGTAAATACGAATCTAATTCATAATTTAAACAACATTTTAATTTACCACATTTTCCCGTTAATTTTTCAGGGTTTATAGACAATTGTTGATATCTGGCAGCAGAAATATTAACAGCTCTGAAATCTTTAATCCAGGTTGAACAGCAAAGTTCTCTTCCACAATCCCCAATCCCTCCAATCTTTGCTGACTCTTGTCTACTACCAATTTGAACCATTTGAATCCTAGACTTAAATTCTTTTGCTAAAATCTTAATGAGTTCTCTAAAATCTACTCTTTTGTTTGCCAAATAATAAAAGTTGATTTTTTGACCATCTGCCTGATATTCAATATCACTTATCTTCATATTTAATTTAAGTGTTTTAATTATAGACCTAGATTTTAATAAAATCTTTTCTTCCTCTTTTATGAATTTTAGCCATACATTGATATCTTTTTCACTTGCAACTCTTATTATTTTGAAATTTGTTTCTTTTTGTTTATATAACTTCATTTGTATAGTTACCAACTCACCCTTTAAAGATATCATACCAATATCAAATCCATTTTCAGCCTCAACTACAACTTTTTGTCCAATTTTTAGATCTAAGTTATTAGATTTATAAAATGATTTTCTTCCATTTTTGAATGAAACTTCTACAGATTTATTATTTTTTTTATTACTTCTATCGTGGATATTAGCAAGTAAGTCTAATGTAGTTTTCTGATTACATCTTTGAGTTAAACAATAACCATTATTTTTACAACCGTTTGGAACATTTGATGAATTACAACCGTTACAACCCATATCAAATATTGTTTTTTTTATATATTAATTTTGATAAAATCAAAGAGAGATCTAAAAATAGTAATTTAGAGTTTGCGTTTCTATTTATTAAATATATACTTTTTTCAAGTTGTTTGAATATTAAAAAAATATTTTCACTATGAACAAATGCGGCGAAATTTTTAATAGAAAAATTTTCATGATTAATTTCAAGAGGAATTTTTTCACTCAAATTGTAACTATGTAAGAAAGTTTTTCTAAAATTTTCAATAACATAATTCAAAAATTGAACTTGTTTATTCCTGTTCATTGATGAAAATTTTTCTGTTAAATCAATTAATTCAGAAATTTTATTTTTTTTATTTGCTTGAAAACATAGCCTCACCCACTCAACAAACCAATTAGAAAAGGAGGTGTCTTTTTCTTCATCTAATAAAACGTTATTGGTTGCCTCCTCTTCAATAAACTTTATAGGTAATAATCTTGAATAAATTGTGCCAATTAAATCTTGTTTCAAATCAGAAATTAAAATAAATAGTGTTTTATTGGGAGGCTCCTCTAGACTCTTTAATAATTTATTTGATGCTTGAACGTTTAATTTATTTGCATTCCATATTAGTACTACTTTATAATCACCTTGATATGATTTAATATTTATTTTTTTTTCAATTTCTTGTATTTCCTGGACATAAATAGAAAGAGTTTTTTTTCCATTTGAAATTACGTCAGTCCAATTTTCTATGTTAATCGAATGGTTGTTTAAAACTTCTTTTTTCCAAATTTCTAAATAATCAGTACTTATTGGTTTTTGATTCTTTGGTGACGAACAAACTGGAATAACAAAATGAACATCCGGGTGAATTAATAACTGATTTTTTACACAATTAGAACAAACTCCACAACTATCTTTTGAATTTTTATTTAAACAAAAAATGTACTGAATATATGCTAAAGCAGTATATAATTTTTTTGTTTTTGAAGGGCCATAAAATAATTGAGCGTGGGGTATAGTCTTGTTATTAACTCCCGCAATGAGAGCATTATGATTTTTTTTATTTGATTTTAAATTATTAAATAACACTAGGCTAATTTACGAAATCACTAATTAAGTCAGTTAATTATATAATATAAATGATTAAATTTAGTAATAAGTTAATTCTTAATCTTATGATTGAATCATTATTACAAAATAATAAAAACCTCTTTCCAAAGAACTCTAAAGTTTTAGTTCGAGTTGACTTTAATGTACCTATTCATAAAGACAAAGTTATTAACGATTCTAGAATTTTACTTTCAATTCCCACATTAAAGTTATTATTGGAAAAAAAAAATGCAATTGTACTAATATCTCACCTAGGTAGACCTAAAGGATATGATTCTAAATTAACTTTGAAAATTATCAGAGACCACTTAAAAAAGATAAAATTTTTCTCTAATAAAAAAATTCATTTTTGTCAATCTTTCGAAGAAAAAGAGTTAACTAAAATGAAAAAAAAAATAAAACAAGGTGAAATATTATTACTTGAAAATCTTAGGTTTGAAGAAGGAGAACAATCATCTTCTATAAATTTTGCAAAAAAAATTTCATCAAATTTAGATTTCTTTATCAATGATGCTTTTGCTGTATGCCATAGACAAGATTCATCCGTTCTTAAAATACCTACTCTTTTTAAAAAAAATAAGTTGCCAGGGCTTCTTCTTCAAAAAGAAATGAAAGAAATATATAAAACAGTGAAATCTAAGAAAAAAAAATTAGCAATTATTGGGGGGGCTAAAGTTAGTACTAAAGTGAATTTAATTAATAAACTTATTCATCACTGTGATGATATTATCATTGGAGGAGCTATGGCATTTACATTCATTAAGTATCTAAAAGGTAATATCGGATTATCTTTATATGAGCCTAATCAAATTGAACGAGTCTCTGAAATATTTAAAAATGCTAAAAAATATAAATGTAAAATTCACCTTCCTGAAGATGTTATTAGTGTTAAGGAAATTGATGACAAAATTACATCTATAAGACATATCAATAATTTACCAGATAATGAAATGGGTTTGGATATTGGACATAAATCTTGTGTTAATTTTAAAGAAGTTATATTTAAATCTCAAACAATTATTTGGAATGGACCAATGGGGATGTTTGAAAAGAAAAAATTTAAAAATGGAACTGATCAAATAATGTTAGCAATTTCTAATGCAACTGAATCAGGATCGTATTCATTAGTAGGCGGAGGAGATACCATATCTGCAATTGATAATTATAAAAAAAATAATTCAGGAAAATTAAAATTTGACTTTTTGTCAAGTGGGGGTGGTGCAATGCTAGCATTTTTACAAGACCCTAATTTACCAGCAATAAAAGCATTAGTAAATGAATAAAGAAAAAAATAAGTGGGAATCCATTGTAAAATATATAAGTAATCAATTTGGTGATGGTCAAAAATTAGATTTACAAGCTATCTTATTTCTAATTGGAATAAACGAACTAGGACAGGGTTACCGAAACTTTAAAAAACAAGAAAAAATAGATTTACTGCATATTGCAATTTGCAGATTACTAAGTATTTACGGATATTACTCATTTGAAGGAAGAGACAAAGATGGATGGCCGCACTGGAAAACAAATGAAAAAATACCTAATTTGAAACCAGGAGAGCAAACAATTCTACTAAAAAAATCAATAATTATTTATTTTGAAAAGGCAAAAATAAAAATTTAATTACAGTTGGACTCAGTAGCTAATATTGTTATTTCTTTAGTTGTATTTTCTTCCAAACTAACACTACTGTTTCCACAAATAATATTGTTAGGTTCAGAAATTATTTTTTGTACTTGAATAGAAAAAAAACCTAAATTTTCAAATTCAAACTTAGCTAAACCGTCAATATTTGTTGTAGAAGTTTGATAAACCGTAGCGTCTTCAACAATTTCTCCTAAATCATCTTGAACAGAAATTATAATATCAGCGCCCTCAACTACATTTAGTTCTTGATCAACAACAAAAACATTTAACTTATAAAATGGATCTTCGTAACAAGAAACAAAATTTAAAGAGATTACAATTAACAAAAATAAATATATTCTTTTCATAGTATTTTTATTATCCTTAAATAATTAAATTTGAAAAACAGAAAGATTATTAAATATAAAAAAAATGCAGGAACTAATTGAAAAATACAAACAAGAAGTATCTTCTTTTAAATCCAGTGATGTAAAAGAAATTGAGTTTTTTAGAATAAAATTCATGTCTAAAAATGGCGTTATAAATAATTTATTTAATGATTTTAAAAAAGTTAAACCTGAAGAAAAAAAGAAAATAGGTTTACTAATTAATGATTTAAAAAATTGTATAATTTCTAAAATTGAATCCTTAAAAATAAAACCTAAGGAAACAAGTACTGTGCAAAAATCTGATTTCACATTGCCATCTAATGTAAGTAAAAACGGATCATTACACCCACTAACTATTGTTGAAAATAAAATTGTTGAAATATTTAAATTAATTGGATTTGAGTTACAAACTGGTCCTGAAATTGAGGATGATTGGCACAACTTTTCTGCATTAAATATGCCAGATAATCATCCAGCTAGAGATATGCAGGATACATTCTTTCTGAAAAAAAATCCTGATTTATTACTTCGAACTCATACTTCTTCTGTTCAAATAAGGTATATGGAAAACAACTCTCCACCTATTAGAATTATTTCCCCTGGAAGAGTATTTAGAAATGAAGATGTCTCTGCTAGGTCACATTGTCTTTTTCACCAAATTGAGGGCTTAGCTATTGATGAAAATATAAATTTTTCTGACCTTAAATTAATTATTCAAGAATTTGTAAACAGATTATTTGGTGAAGATAAAAAAATTAGATTTAGACCATCTTTCTTTCCTTTTACTGAACCAAGCGCTGAGGTTGATATTTACTGGGGGTTAAAAACTGAAACTGACAGAAGAATTACAAAGGGAACAGGTTGGTTGGAAATTATGGGTTGTGGAATGGTAGACCCTAATGTTTTAAAGAATGTAAAAATTGATGATGAAAAGTATTCTGGCTATGCCTTTGGAATGGGTGTGGAAAGAATTGCTATGCTACTTTATCAAATTGATGATATTAGATTGTTTTATGAAAACGACATAAGATTTTTAAATCAATTTCGTTCTAGTCATATTATTTAATTTTTCCTACTTTAAGCATATTTGTCATTCCCTTTTCTCTAATAGGCATACTTCCAATGTTTAGTACAATCTGACCACTTTTTAGTATTCTTTTCTTTTTAAGAAAAGCGTGCAGATCACTGATAGTATCATCCGTACTATTGAATTTGTCATAATAAAATACATATATTCCCCAGAATAAACTTAAACTACTTAAAATTTTTTTGTTATGTGTAAAGACATATATAAATGCATTTGGTCTATTTGAAGCGATTTTTTGTGCATTATATCCAGAATGAGTTAAAGTAATTATTGCCTTAGACTGAACTTGATCAACAAGTTCAGATGCATAAAAACAAATTGAGTCTGAAATATACCTTTCATTTGCTTTTTTTTGAGGTAAAATTAATTTTGACCTTAAATTTATACTAGATAACTCAACACTTAATATAATTTTAGTCATAGCTCTAACAACTTTTACTGGGTACTTCCCAACTGCTGTTTCACCTGAGAGCATTAATGCATCAGCTCCATCAAAAACTGCATTAGCAACATCATTTGTTTCCGCACGGGTTGTCAAAGAATTATTTATCATTCCCTCCATTAACTGAGTAGCAACAACTACTGGTTTAGAGTAATTTAAACATAGTTTAATTATTTTTTTTTGAACAATTGGAACTTTTTGCATAGGAATTTCAATTCCTAAATCTCCTCTTGCTATCATTATTCCATCTGATGATCTTGTAATTGATTTTATGTTTTTGACCGCTTCAGGTTTTTCAATTTTAGCAATGATTTTGATATCTGACTTCTTTTTATTTAGAAATTCTCTAATCGATGTTATATCTTTTGATGTTCTTACAAAAGACAAAGCAACCCAATCAACATTATTTTTAATCAAGAAGTTTAAGTCTGCTTTATCTTTTTTTGTTGTCGATTGAAAAGTAAGTTCCGTATTTGGAAAATTCACACCTTTTTTAGAATGCACCTTTCCTCCGTTAATAATATCACAAGTTATTATGTCTTTTGTTATTTTATTTACTCTTAATTTAATTTTCCCGTCATCAATTAAAACAATATCATTAAACTTTAAATCACTAGTTAACTTGTTATAATCTATGTATAAAATTTTATCACAACTTTCCCGATATTGATTTGTTAAATTTATTTTCTCACCTGATTTGAGCGTTGTATTTTTTTTTACATTTCCCAATCTTATTTTAGGGCCTTGTAAATCACCTAAAATTGCAGTTTTAGTGTCTATTTCATTATTTATTTTTCTGATTATTGAGATTATCCTTGATGCATCTTCATGACTTATATGGGAAAAATTTAATCTACAAACATTAACACCCGCAATAATCATTTTCTTTATTCTCTCATAAGAAAAACATGACGGCCCTATCGTTGCAATTATTTTTGTTTTCTTCTTTATATGCATTAATTAAAAAATTAATTTATCCTTACTATTTAATACAGTCTTATTAATTTGAGAAAAAAGATTGACTACTTCGATGTTATTAAATTTTAAAACAAAATGTTTTTTTGGCAATTCGTTATCAATTTTTAAAATATAATTAAACATTTTATACTCAGGTATTAAATAAATTAATTTATAAGTAGAATTTCTAAATAAACTTAAATTATTGATTTTTGTGTTATAATTTCTACTTTCATTACTTACTAGCGTCCAAGTTTCCTCATTGTTAATATCATAATGAGAATATTTTTCAAGGTAGATTCTAAAATTATTCTCAATTAAATAAATGTCATCATTTCTCATAAATGATGTATTTATTTTTTTATTTAAGTAATATACTAACTTGTATGCAGGAACATTAGTTTGAATACCAAATAAAGAAAATTCAGTATCTAAAGGAAGAGTTATTTTTTTTTTTTTATTCATTACTGTAATTCACCCAACAAAACTGTAGCATTATGACCACCAAAACCAAAAGTATTTGAAATTACATTTTTTACATTCTTTTTCTGTATTTTATTAGGTGTATAATTTATTTTAGGATCTAGCTGCTCATCTAAATGTTCTAAATTAATAGTTGGAGGGATACAAGAATTTTTTATTGCTAAAATAGAGGCAATAGCCTCTATGGCTCCAGCGGCTCCTAATAAATGTCCTGTCATAGATTTTGTTGAGCTTATATTTAAATTATATGTTTTTTCTTTAAAAACTTCTTTAATTGCATTTATCTCAATTGGATCTCCAAGAGGTGTTGATGTACCGTGTACATTAATATAGTCTATTTCACTTAAATCTAAATTTGATTCATTAATTGCATTTTGCATTGCCTGCATAGCTCCTATTCCGTTTGGTTCAGGTGCGGTTAAATGATATGCATCTCCAGAAGTGCCCGTTCCTTTAACTTCACAATAAATATTTGCACCTCTTTTTTTAGCGTGTTCATATTCTTCAAGAATAATCGTTCCCGAACCTTCTCCTAAAACAAAACCATCTCTTCCTGAATCAAATGGCCTTGATGCTTTAGAAGGTTCTTCATTTCTTGTAGATAACGCTCTAAGTGCGTTAAAGCCACCCAAAGCCGCTTCATTTACAGATGCTTCAGATCCTCCTGAAATCATTAAATCAGATTTGCCTAACTTAATATAATGATAAGCTTCTATAATTGAATTAGTTGATGATGCGCATGCAGAAACAGTAGAAAAATTTGGGCCTCTAAATCCATATTTAATTGAAATTAATCCAGCAGCAATATCTGAAATCATCTTAGGAATAAAAAATGGACTAAACCTAGGAATTTTGTTTCCTAAAACATATGACTCAATTTCAGATGACATTGTATTTAATCCTCCTATACCAGAACCCCAAATGACGCCGCATCTACTTAGGTCTAATAAATTTAAGTCTATATTAGAATTTTTAATGGCTTCCGCAGTACTGATTAAAGCGTATACAGAAAAGTCATCTAATTTTCTTAATTCTTTTCTATCAATATAATCTTGTGCATTGAAATTTTTTAATTCGCATGCAAAATTTGTTTTAAATTTAGATGCATCAAATCTAGTAATGGGGGCTGCTCCACTTACAGCTTGACATAATCCATCCCAATAGGATGATACGTTGAGCCCAATAGGAGTTAACGCTCCAATTCCTGTAACTACAACTCTTTTGAGCATAATTTATGTAGCGTTTTGAATATAATTAACTACATCAGCAACTGTTTGTATTTTTTCAGCATCTTCGTCTGAAATTTGAATATTAAATTCTTTCTCAAATTCCATAATTAGCTCTACTGTATCTAAAGAGTCCGCTCCTAAATCTTGTTGAAAGCTAGCAGTGTCAGTTACTTCACTTTCATCAATTACTAACTTTTCTACAATAATTGCTTTAACTTTTGATGATATATCACTCATAATATTATATTTTTTAATTCGTTAATGCCTCAAATATATATATTTTTTAAAATGATATTGAAAACATCCTTGGTACTTATTTACAGTCTTTTCAACAAAATGTATAATTTAGTTAAATGAAAAATATTGCAATTTTTGGTTCTGGTAATGGTTCTAACGCAGAAAATATTATTAAATATTTTAAATCTCATAAAAATATATCCATAAAACTAATAGTTTCAGAAAAACAAAACGCTAAAATTATCGATATAGCAAAAAAATGGAAATTAGATTCCTTAATTATTAAAGATAATTTTATTAGCAGTATTGATGATATTTTTAAAAAAACTAATTATTACAATATTAATTTTATTGTTTTAGCTGGATTTTTATTAAAAATCCCTGAAAAATTTATTAGCTCATTTCCAAAGTCAATTATTAATATTCATCCATCATTATTACCAAAATTTGGGGGTAAGGGAATGTACGGTTTAAATGTACACAAGGCTGTTTTAGATGCAAATGAGAAAAAAAGTGGTATTACAATTCATTACGTAAATAATAAATACGATGACGGTAAAATAATTTTTCAAGCCAAATGTTTAGTTTTAAAAAATGATTCACCTAAATTGCTTGCGAAAAGAGTGCAAAAACTTGAACATCAATTTTACCCTTTAATAATCGAAAAAATAATTAATCATGGCAATTGAAATATACACCGATGGTTCTGCAAAGGGAAATCCTGGAAAAGGGGGATATGGAATTGTTATGAAAAATAAGGATAATTACTTAGAAATTTCTAATGGCTACCGTTTAACTACAAATAATAGAATGGAATTATTGGCCGTGATAGTTGCTTTAGAAAAACTCGAAAATACAGACGAAGAAATTATTATAACAAGCGATTCAAAATATGTAATTGATGCAGTTACAAAAGGATGGGTGTTTAATTGGCAAAGAAAGGGTTTTAAAAAGAAGAAAAACCCTGATTTATGGAAACGATTTTTAAAAGAATATCATAAATATAAAATTAAATTTGTTTGGGTTCCTGGTCATAGTGGACATATTGAAAACGAGAGGTGTGATGAACTTGCAGTTAATGCCTCAATACATGAAGAATTGGAGGTTGATGAGTATTTTGAAAATAGCCAAAAAGAACCTCCAAGTTTATTTAGCTAAAATTACCTTTAAATCGACTATAGTAATCCTCTTTTTTTAAATTTAAAATAGTTTCTGTCCCAAATCCCTGAACGCAAAAAGAAGCCATTACTGTTCCCCATTGTATTGCTTTTTTCATGTTTTCAAATGAGTTTTCTTGAGTTGAGCATAAATATCCCATGAATCCACCTGCGAAAGAATCTCCTGCTCCGGTTGGATCAACAACTTTATTAATCCTAACCGCTTCACATGAAAACTTTTCTTTTTTAGAGAAAAGAATTGACCCCTCGCTTCCTAACTTTACAATTATGTAAGATGGACCTAATAAAAAAGTTTTCTCTACCGCTTTTTCTATGTTACCTATATTTTGTAATTGTTGAATTTCCTGGTCATTTATCATTAAAATATCAACCTTCTTAATTACTTTAATTAAATCATCATATGCATTTTCAATCCATAAATTCATTGTATCCATCGCTACTAAAGCATTGGAGTTTTCTAATTGTTCTAAAACTTTTAATTGAACAGAGGGAATTACATTTCCCAACATAACATAATTAGCATTTTTATGTATGTCAGGAATAATAGGGTTGAATACTTCTAAAACATTTAACTGAGTGTCAATTGTATCTCTAATATTCATATTATCTCTATATTTTCCTGACCAAAAAAAAGTTTTTATTTCTTTATGGCGTTCTAAACCGACTAAATCTATATTGTGATTTATAAACTTTTCTTCATGTTTTTTTGGAAAATCATAACCGACAATTGAAACAATATTTGAATTTGTAAAATATGAAGAAGTAAAACATGTGTATGTTGCCGCTCCTCCTAAAATTTTTTCTTTCTTTCCAAAAGGAGTTTCGATAGAATCGAATGCTACTGTACCCACAACTAATAAACTCATTGTTCTTTAATTTTCGCAAAGATATTGTTTAATTCGTTAATAGACTATATATTTGTGACTCATTATTCCTCCTTAGCTCAGTTGGTTAGAGCATCTGACTGTTAATCAGA
>TARA_B100001121_G_scaffold189128_1_pt1 | contig 97781 bp, 91 predicted proteins | sample TARA_B100001121 | Tara Oceans TARA_B100001121 (sample SAMEA2622817) | marine metagenome | biome: marine biome (ENVO:00000447); feature: surface water layer (ENVO:00002042); material: "saline water (ENVO:00002010), including plankton (ENVO:xxxxxxxx)" | depth 5 m
TTTGATTTTTCGTTGCCTTAATGGTTATTTTTTGGCCATCTCGTAATGTTTGTGCCAAATTTAATTGATTCAAATCAGCATTTGGCCAAAGCATGATTTGATCCAACAACTCATGCAGTTTGGTGCCAATGGCCACCTTGTACACCCCTGGTTGATTCAAAGCGCCCACCATATGCACCTCAATTCCAACTTTTTTGGTAGGTTCAGACACTGATATTGATGGGTAAGTGGTTACTTTTTGCGATGGGTGATCCAACACATACATTGCAAATGGCATTAAAAATAATGCGATGCTTAATCCCCAAAAAATAGCGTTTTTTGCCCCCTTTGACATCCATTTACTATAGCGACATATTGTTGATTCGTCGATTGGAAAAAAATTAATCAAACGTTATTTTTTTCGTTATTATAAAGAAATGAATAAACAATTTTGGTTAAGCAAATGGGCAACAAATGATATTGGATTTCATGAAGGTGTGGCCAATGCCATGCTCATGAAACATTTCAATCAGTTATGCCAACCGAGTACCATTTTTGTTCCGTTGTGTGGTAAAACGGTGGATATAATATGGTTGATGAAACAAGGTGTCCATGTCATTGGTGTTGAGCTATCCGAAACGGCGATTCAACAACTCTTTCACACGTTAAAAATTCATCCCGCAGTGACTCCCATTGAGCAATTTAAACATTATAAAGGCCCCTTGATTGATATCTTTGTTGGGGACATATTTGATCTGACACCCAAACAATTTCCAAGGATTGATGCCGTTTATGATCGTGCTTCCATGGTGGCCCTCCCAAAAGAAACACGCATTCATTATGCCGCCCATTTGCATCGCTTAACCAACAATGCCAAACAACTCCTGATTTCATTCGAATACCCTGAAAAAACGCTAAATGGGCCTCCTTTTTCAGTAACAGAATCTGAAATTAACACCTTATATGATCCTCATTATCACATCACTCATTGTGATAAAAGCACCATGATGGTGAATACAACCCCCATGGACCAAAACGTTTTTATTCTCAATCCAAAATAAATGGGGTTTTGCTGCAGTTACGAATATGCGCATGAAAGGAACATGCGTCGCAGGCTGATGGATTGGTTAAAAATACATGGTTATTAAATGCCATGAACGCATCACGAAGATGAGCCTTATTGGGCTCAACTTGAATCTGATCGCCAGATGTCATATTTACAATGGCGGATCCTTCTCGATCAAAAGTGTAGCTTGGGTAAAGTTCTTCAATGACATTGGCATAAAAATTGACTTGCTGCTGATAACGCCCCATTTGATTACCGATGGATCGTTTAAACTCAAATACTTGAAATGTCATGCTTACATCGCAAAACCAAACGGCGTCAAACCGACCTCGGACAACACAATCCTCATGATGAAATTCAAAGGGGGCTTCCACCGATAATCGACCAGATGAAACAATTCTCTGATACCAATCGCCTTGAATCAATGTGGCCATCCATTTCTGATCACTCGGCAAAGGAGATGACCTTTTTTGAACCAATGCCTGTGCCAATTGATCATGCATTTTCAATCCTTCTTTTTGGGCATCCGTTTCAATCAAGTCAACGGCTCTTAGTTTCTTTAACATCATCTGTTTTTGGCAAACCGATGCATCCAATATATTGGATATGGACCACGTGCGCGGTTGATTCACACCATTGGGGGAATAGGTCACCATGCTGGCATGTCCATTTTCTTCTGACACTGTTGGGCTTTTTTTAATCTCACCTGGGGAGTTTTTCTGATAGTCAAAATTAAAGGCACACTCACTGCCACAATCATCCAAATAGGGCAAACATAGGGATAGTCGAGATGTATTTTTTCGCTTTAATCGCTTTCCCGTTAATAAAATATGAAATTTGGCCCGTGTGAGTGTCACATAAAACAAACGAATTTCTTCTAACGTGGACCTTTCTTTTTCATGACTTAATATTGTTTTTCGAATGATATTTTCTTTGCTGTACCCAGTCATTGTGAGTCCCATGCCATATTCGCGAGACAATATCATGGGATCGGTTGAGCTGAAATTAAATTGCGCATCAATGAAGGGCACCACCACCACATCAAACTCCAATCCTTTGGCTGCATGCAGTGTCATGATATGCACAGCATCAGAGGCCGCTTTATTCTCAGTCCCCATTCGCTTTGGGTTCTCAATGCAATCCGCCAGCCATTCCAACATGGATAATCGGTCACTGGTTTGATGGTTAAACTTACTTAATAATGTTTGGATGGCCGTTTCATCGCTGGTTGAAAACTGGAGCGGCAAGCCCCATACCAGTTGAGTCAATTCCTCGATCATGTGTCCCCGATTCATGGCTTTATCCCATTCCAATACCAGGGGATGATTGGCCACCTGATCTTTCACCCGCTGATTCTCTGTCACTTTGCCAACATCATGGTTTAAAATATCGTGGGCAATGCTCATCCAAGCTATGTCATCATCTGCATTTAATAACCCCAGTAAAAAACAAATGACGATTTGAACGGCATCCAATTCGCATAAGCCGGCACCTTTGCTCACCTGACATGGCACCTGGATGGATGTTAAATAGGATTTCAGTCGTTGGATATCCATATTTTTTCGCACCAGAATGGCCATGTCTTGATACCGTATTCCCTGGTCATGCTGTGAGCATATGTAATGTCCAATGGTCATCAGTTCATCACAAACTTCATCATGCAAACAACAACGAATGCTTGCTGATTGTTGGGTCTCTTTTTTTGGGTCCATGCTCAGGAACGATTGCCCCTGATCCTTAAATAATCGTTCAAATAATTCATTAATAAAATGAATGATGGCTGGATGGGACCGATAATTTACTGTGTTTTTTTTATGCTCCAGCTGAGAATGTTGGGTATCAATCACCATTTGCATCAATGCATCATCAGCACCACGAAACCCATAAATGGCCTGAAAACGATCCCCCACCACCCATAATTTTTTCTGCTCATAAGGATCTTTTTCTCCACAAAGCAGTGTCACAATTTGCCATTGTATCGGCGATGTATCTTGAAACTCATCCACAAAAATAAAACGATATTGATCTTGATATTGTTGCCTTAACCAATCCACATGCGCTAGCAATTGGTAGGTTTTAAACAACATGTCATCATGATCTAACCAATCATTTTGAACTTTATCGTCATCCACCTTTTGAAGAAACGCCTGAATAAGTTCTTTGAAGGCAAAACAAGACTCATCGTAAATGGATTTAAAACCCTTGGCCTTTTCAAGGAGTGCCGGATCCATGTCATAAAACCCATTGTCCAACCAATGACCAATGGTGTCACGATTGGCATACGCTTTCATGCACAATTGGCGCAATTGATCCATGGACCAAATACTCAAGCATTTGGTTAACCACTGGGGGGGGGTTAAACGATGGTCAATGCATAGTTTTTGCAAGGTATCATGCAACCGTTTCGTTAACTCAAACCCTTCCAATACACTGTAATTGGGAGACTGGTGAATCAATAACGCATATTTTTTAAGAATAGTCTGACATATTGAATGAATGGTTCCAATATTCATTCGGGATACACAGGCGAATGGTTGAGTTATTTTTTTTGTTTCTTGAAGAACATGCGTCAACCGATCCTTCATTTCTTTGGCCGCCTTATCTGTAAAAGTTATGGCCATACACTGTTCTGGCGGCACCTGTTGATCTTCCAATAGGCCCCGTAAACGCTCCACCATTAACGTGGTTTTTCCTGACCCTGCAGTGGCTTCAATGCATAATGAACGCTCCGTGGTACTCATCGCTGATGCCGCTCCCGCTTATGGCACGCATGGTAAAAATCACACACACGGCATTGATTCGCGATTTCTTTTTCAGAACTCATGGCATGATCAATGCCAAATTTGGCCTGTTTTAAACCATTAAATAATTGCCTTAAATACTGCATCAAGCCTTGTTCATACGCAATATAATGTGCATCCGATGTATCGATGGGGGTTTGGATTTTTGGGCCTTTGGATAATAAGCTGGCCTTTATAGATTGGGTTGAATGGGTCAATTTTAGCAATATTGCATACACCCCCAATTGAATATAATCATAGGTTGCAATGTCTTTTTTTGTGGCAACACTTCCAGATTTTATATCCACGATTTCAATCGTTGATTCCTTACTTATAATTATGTCCGCTCGACCTTTAAGTTCAATGCCTTCCATTGTTCCTGACAATTCTTTTTCTGTTTCAACACATCCCTCATAAGGCTTAAAAAAAGAGATAATATCCTCTAAAGGCCAATGGGAGTTCAAAGTATTTACCATGACCTGAGCCATTAAGGGGCTGTATTCTTTGTCCAAATAGCTTTGTATGTCCTGTACATTCATTAATTCTTTGGTGGCCAATTTTTCAACAATATTGTGAACCAAAAAACCAATCATTTGGTATTCACTGGCTGGGGCATGGGATGAAATACGCAAATGATGTTTAATGTAATACGCATACGGACATCGTTGGTACAACGCCAGACTTGATGGTGACATGGGCAGTGGTTCAACAGGTGATGTTGCCATGGGTTTTCTTAAAAGAGGTGACGCTTCATGATGCGGCCATTGTAGTCGTTGGAACTCACACGTGAGACCATCCAGCACATAATTTTGACGATCATTTATGTTCAATGGCACGGATACACCCATAAGATGTGGGTGAGATAAACACCAGGCGGCATACGACTGTCGAATGGTATTTATTTCGGGTTCTTGAGACGGTCCCTCGGATGTCAAATAGGGCTGTCTTGCCAAGGGCTTCCACGTCTCGTTTCCCAATCCCATCACCCATAGGGAATGGGATGGAACTTTGCCCAATGATTCGGGCGTTATGCAAATAATTTTGGGATCTTTAAATGTTTTCGCATCGATGGTTTGATGATCCAACATAAACTGAACAAATCGCATTGGATGGGCCTCTTTTTCCGCCTGATCAAGCAGATTGCAAATGATTTGGTGGCATTGGTATTGAAAGTATATATCATCATCCAATCCATAGGGATACTCCCACTCAAACACCATGTGTTTGATGTCTGAAATTGATCTTAAGGCCAATAGCTTTTGAACCATTTCATGGCCCTTAAAACGTTCCTTGATGAGCACCTGATCTTTTTTATACGGTATTAATGCCAACATGGCCGATACATTTTGTTTGATCACGCTTAGTTCTGGCCAATCCAAGGCATGAATGAGCCGGTTAAATTGCTCTAAAGTCGGAGCACTCACCCATGCCAACAATTCCGATAAGCCAGCTCCCAATCGCGTATGTTTTAAACCAACGGCATTGTCTCTAATGATCACCCCTTGTTTTTTCCCTTCGATCATCAACCATTTTTTAATCTGATCATTTGGAACAACCACGGCGACTTTTCCGGGAACTTGTTTGGCATGAGCAATAACGTGATGGCATTCGTCTTCAATGGATTCAAATCCATTAATGACACCATTAAATGAGTATTGAAACGTTTGATTGGACCAAGCTTGAACCCAATCCATGACCCCCTCCATACGAATGGTCTTGCAAGACTCTTTCATGCTTGGCACCACCCAGTGAATGGGAATTTCCATGGAGTTCATCAGGTCGATGAGTGGTTTTAACTGATTGAGGCTCACCCCAAAAACAATCAACCCCCTGTGCTGCTCATTGATCCATTGTGCCGTGGATTTCATGGTTTTTTCATTGTCTTGTTTGGCATTGATGGCAATGGGGTGATGATGGTAATCCGTCATGGCCGCATGAATCCACTCATAGGAATGCATCATAGGGGCATTCATACTAAAACAATCCATGGCAATTGACCGGATGCTTTTTTCACTTAAATTCTTAGGGGCATGCTTGGCTAGTGCATCGAGCAAACAATTAAATAATGGGTAATTGTCCGATGGTTCTTTCATAAAAAAATACTGCAATGGCAAAATATTTGGCACCCCATCAATAAACAACGGCTGTAATGGAATAATAACGTTCTCAACCGCATTGGATTTAATCCATTCAAGGGCCGCTGGTTGTTTGTGAAACTCATGCACAATAATTTGCTTTGCCATCCCGTTAAAGTTTACATCAAAGCATTTATTTCTTCATCCGATTTAAGATAACTCATTCTTTGCTATTGTCATTCACTGTGATTTTAAACTAAAATTTAACCAGAACATTATGAAACATTTGTTTGAAAAACTACAGCATCATTTTCCTCAACCCGCCATTGATAAAGTTGAACATATCGAAGCCAATTCTCATATTGTCACCATTAAAAATATCACGCTATTGGACCCATCAGGTAATGGCCAATGGCTGGATGGATCAGTGCCTCAACAAACCATGATTGATGCGCACATTCAGTCGTGTGTTATGTATTTATTAAATGAGAATTATTTGGAAGACCACCGGTATCAGTTGGCAAAAATTCAATCCTTTGATGCCATCAAGGAGGCCTTTCCAGGTGACCAATTGCGCATTGAATCTGAATTTAAATCAAGCAAAAACGATCTAATTTCTTTTGAATCTCGGTCGTATATTAATGGCTCCCAATCCTCTGAAATGACATTGAAAATTCGCCAAACCAATGCATCGACGAGCAGCACCTTCATCCATCCAACCGCGTCTGTTCACTCATCCGCTATTTTAGGCCATGGGGTTCATATTGGCCCATACTGCATCGTCAATGAGGGGGTTCATATTGGTGATCATACCCATTTAACGGCGCATGTCATGATTGATAAATGGAGCATCATTGGAAAGCACAATGCCATTGAGTTTGGGGCCGTTATTGGTTCACAAGCCCAAGATGTAAAATACAAAGGGGAAGTGGCTTACGTAAAAATTGGCGACCATAATCAAATTCGTGAATATGTGACCATTAACCGTGCCACAGGAAAAGATGAAGTCACTGAAATTGGCTCGAATAATATGCTGTTGACCAATACCCATATTGGCCATAATTGTAAGATTGGAAATCACGTTGTCATGGCCAATGTTGTGCATGTTGGCGGGCACGTGCATATTGAAGACAACGCAACCATTGGAGGATTAACTGGCATTCACCAGTTTGTTCGTGTTGGTAAGGGAACCATGATTGGTGGGTATTCCCGTCTGATTCAAGATGTTCCGCCATTCATGCTATGCGATGGCAACCCCGCGTATGTTCGAAATTTAAATGCCATAGGCTGCAAACGAAGTGGCATGTCAAAATCAACATTGACCGATTTAAAACAACTGTATAAATTACTATACCGGTCAAACTTAAATACAAAACAAGCACTCAGTGAATTTTCTCCTCAGGAATCATCTGATGAAGTTGATCATTTGCTCGCATTTATTCAGCATGATGCATCTCGAGGAATATCCAAAAAGTCAGTGACCAACTCCACTGAGGAATGAATATCCTACTAATCTGTGGTGAGGCATCGGCCAACCAATATGGGTCTAAATTAGCTGACACATTAAATCAACATGGTCATCATACCTACAGTTTTGGGGATGAGTCATTGGCCAGTCATACCACCCAACTCTTATCCATTGATTCCATTCAACATTCGGTTAATTTTGGATCTTGGAAATTAAAACGACACATTATAAAAAACATGAGGCATGCATTAGACAATACACCTCATCGGATGGATCGCGCCGTCATTATAGATTTTCCAGGGTATAATTTTAGAATTGCAACGGCATTAACATCTTTAAACATCCCCATTTCTACGTTTATCACGCCGAATTTCTGGCTTTGGAATCAACGTTCTATGGGTAAAAAATTAATAACTTATAGCGATCATGTCATCACCATTTTCCAAAAAGAATTTGAGTTTTATTCAAAAATTAATTCAACAAAAACACATTATTTTGGGCACCCTTTGTTACTCGAACCCATCCAACAATTAACCACCGGACGCCCTCAAAAAACCATTGGTATTTTTCCAGGTTCAAGAACCAGCGAAATTATCGATCATTTGCCAATCATGGCGTCCATTATTTCTCACTTACCAAAACAATATTCTGTTCAAATTATCTGCAATCAAAACCGCCTTCACCCGCTGATTCATTCCCTGCTCAAATCCAAGACACATTCCCCTGAGGTATGTTCTGAAATAAACACAAGGTTGGATTATGCCATATCGGCACCTGGCACCAACAGCCTTCGATTGGCGCTGATGGGCATCCCATTAACCATTATTGGTCAATTGCCCTTTTGGGTGTACGCCCTTGCCAAATGGGTCTTACGAATTAACATCCCTCATATTGGGCTTCCAAATGTTGTCATGAATGAGCGCATCTGCCCTGAATACGTTCGTCCATCCAACCAACAATGCCAAACCATTGCCAAAAATATTCAAGCATTCTTTTCAAATCCAAACCCGTTGAAGTTATTTAAAAATCAGACATCTGATTTACGGCAGCGTCTTTGTGTTCACCCATCATTTTATGACTGTTTGGCCAAATTGATTGCAACCAAATAAAGCTATATTTATGTGGTTTGCACTCACAAATAAATGACTTATCACACATATAATCAATTCGTTGCTCAAAATAGACCTTCATGCAATAAATGAAAAATAGATCGTTCGATAATCTTTCCAATCCATGGTCATAATGCTATGATAATATTCAAATTTGCGGGGTTAGCTCAGTTGGTAGAGCATCTGCTTGCCAAGCAGAAGGCCGCCAGTTCGAATCTGGTACCCCGCTCCATGTCACACCTGGAGGACAACATGAAAGTAATAAAATCAAAACGTAACGGCAATACAATGAGCTTGGAAGTTGAAGCAAGTCACGAAGAACTTGAATCAAAATTTGATGGCGCATTTAAGAAAGTTAGTAAAAAAGCATCCCTTCCTGGATTTCGTAAGGGGAAAGTACCTCGTCGCCTATTTGAACGTGAGTTTGGTAAAGAAGTCATTATTCAAGAAGCCATTTATGATGTGGTCAATGACACCTATAAATTAGCCATTGAAGAACTTAGTTTAAAGGTGATTGACTACCCAAAAAATGTTGATATTGACGACTACAAAGAAAACAACCCCATCAAATTTCGATGCGAGGTTGATGTTGAACCTGAAGTGAAGTTAAAAAAATACAAAGGCTTAAAAGTTAGTTTTGAAGAAAAAAAGGCGGAAAAAGATGCCCTTCAAAAAGAAATGGATATTTTAATTGGCATGCATGCCACCTATGAATCCGTCGATCGAGAAGCAAAAGACGAAGACATTGTGCGCTTTAATGCCACAGCAACCATCAATGGAGAACCATTTGAATTATGGAGCCGTGAAAACCAAGCCACTCGTTTGGGTGTTAACAATTATGGCAATGACTTTGATGAGGCATTAAAAGGCCTTCAAAAAGGGGATAAAAAAACATTTTCAGTAACTTATGCCGATGATTTTAAAACGGCTGATGTCCAAGGAAAAACAGTTGATTTTGATGTGGAAGTTTCAGAGGTTCGTGAGCGTATCCTCCCTGAGCTTACGGATGAGTTGGCCAAAAAAATTGATAAAGAATGCCAAACCGTTGATGAGTGGAAAACTAAATTACAAAATGAATTGGATTCACGCTTTGAGAATGAAAATAAACAGCAAAAAGAACAAGTTGTTTTTGATGCACTATTGGAAGAAAATCCGCTTGAAATTCCAGACGCAATGGTTGAGCAAGAAATTAATTCTTCACTCATGCAGTTTGAGTACTCCATTCGTCAACAAGGCATGGATTTAAAACAATACATGCAAATCACGAATAAAACAGAAGGTGATCTTCGAACAGATTTAAAAGAAACATCATTGAAACGAATTCAGTTACGAAAATTGATTGAAGCAATTATTGAGAAAGAAAAATTGGACATTTCTGATGATGAACTTCAAAAAGAAGTTGATTCTTGGAATCACGAATCGATTAAGACCGTTGACGATGTTAAACATTCAAAGAGTCATGATTTAGACATATTAAAAAATAACCTTTTGGATCAAAAAGTTAGGGATTTCATCATTGATTCCGCTAAAATAAAATAAAAAGACGAAAAGGAAGGGTTTTTATTATGAGCACACTTATACCAATGGTTATTGAACAAACAGGTCGTGGGGAACGATCATATGATATTTATTCACGATTGTTGAAAGAGAGAATTATTTTTCTATCGACTCAAGTGGATGATGCTGTGGCCAACACAATTATTGCTCAGTTGCTATTTTTAGAGGCTGAGGACAATGAAAAAGACATTTATTTGTATATTAATAGTCCAGGTGGGGTTGTAACGGCTGGGCTGGCCATTTACGATACCATGCAATACATCAAATCCGATGTGTCCACCATTTGTTTGGGGCAAGCGGCATCAATGGGCGCATTATTATTGGCAGCAGGGCAAGCCGGTAAACGATTTGCACTCCCTCATTCTCGAATCATGATTCACCAACCATTGGGTGGGGCCCAAGGTCAAGCGACTGACATTGAAATTCAAGCCAAAGAAATCTTACGTATAAAAAAAGAAATCAATAATATTTTGGTTACCCATACGGGTCAAACCTATGACAATATTGAAAAAGATACCGATCGTGATAACTTTATGGACACTGAACAAGCAAAAAAATATGGCTTAATCGATAGTATTATCACAAAAAAGAACGTAAAGGAAAAAGCACTCGTTAAGTGACCGATACCATTACTTGCTCTTTTTGCAATAAATCACAACATGATGTGGCCCGCTTAATTGCCGGGCCGCCTGGCATATATATCTGCAATGAATGTGTCAAAGTTTGCACATCTGTGATTGCTCAAGAAGAGCGAAAACACATTGAACCTACGGCATCCGATGCAAGTCTTATATCTGACAAACTGCCATCGCCAAAAGAAATCAAGGCGGTATTGGATGATTATGTGATTGAACAAGATCAAGCCAAAGAAGTAGTATCAGTGGCTGTTTACAATCATTACAAACGGTTGTTTAAAAAATCGGTCAATTACCCGGATGTAGAAGTCCAAAAGAGCAATATTTTAGTGGCTGGGCCAACTGGAACGGGTAAAACCTTGATTGCACAAACATTGGCTCGCTTGCTTAATGTCCCATTTACCATTGCTGATGCAACAACACTTACTGAATCTGGGTATGTTGGGGATGACGTTGAGAGCATGCTCTTTCGGTTATTGCAGGTGGCCGATAATGATGTTGAAAAGGCCCAAATGGGCATCATTTATTTGGATGAAATCGATAAAATATCTCGAAAATCTGAATCGGCATCCATTACACGCGATGTCTCTGGCGAAGGGGTGCAACAGGCGCTATTAAAAATTCTAGAAGGTGCGGAAGTCAATGTTCCCCTAAAAGGTGGTCGAAAACACCCCAACCAAGAAACCATCACATTAAATACCAAGAATATTTTATTTATTTGTGGGGGAGCGTTTCATGGGATTGAAAAAATTATTGAAAAACGATTGAACAATAACCCTCTAGGGTTTGCAAAGGAGCAAGAAAAAGAAAATGTTGAAAACGATACCATTTTCAATCATTTAGAATCTGAAGATCTTCTTGAATTTGGGATTATTCCCGAATTGATTGGTCGAATTTCAGTGATTGCACCCATGCAATCACTCAGTGAAAAAAATATGGCACAAATTTTAACAGAACCTAAAAATGCCATTGTTAAACAATATCAATCCTTGATGGATATGGATGGCATTGCACTCTCGTTTGAGAAAGATGCTGTTCAAACCATTGCAAAAATTGCAAAATCTCGCAAGGTTGGCGCTCGTGCCCTTCGATCCATTGTTGAAGAGTTAATGATGAGCTACATGTTTAGCTATCCTGGCTCGAACAAAAAAACACTCACCATTTCATCCAAACATTTGAATGATTATATTAAGCATCATTTACCAAATTCTGAACGTAAAAAATTACAATTCTCTATCGATAAATAATTTATGAATGGAAAAAACCAATTAATAGAAGTTGCGATTTCTTTAACGGATGTGGTGGTTTTTCCACAAACCATCCAACGCATTAAAGTGCCATTTGAACTTGAACTTGTTAACCGTCATTTGGTTGCTCTTTTTTCGAAGAAACAAACATTATCCACAACGGGTGTCTTATGTGAATTGATCGATGAACAACACCAGCACGATGGCCGGTTTCTTGTTCTGGAAGGCATGCAACGAGTGAATATTCATCATCGCGCAAAGGATGAAGTGACCTATTCTTTATGCGACATGAATTATAATAAAACCCGCGATCTATTGGACTTATCGAATACTGTTTATGATTTATTTAAGGAACACCATGCCATGTTTGAAACGGATGACATGTCAATGGATACCCTATTAAGTGTTATTCATCCCGACCAACCCAATGAATTGGCTGACTTTATTTCGTCGTATCTTCCCATGAAATACGATGAAAAAGTGGCGATTATTGAATCCATTGATATTTATCACCGTTTAGAACAAGTAAAAACATCCCTCAATAAGTTATTGATCGATGCTGAAATCAATCAACAACTGGATGGTGTTATCCAACAAAATGTAGACACTGAACGAAAAGAAATGATGTTAAAAGCCAAATTACGAGCCATTCAAACGGAACTGAATGCAACCATTCGAACCGATATTGTGGATGAATACCGAGACAAAGTCCCCCATCTTGGGTTTCATCCAGATCATAAGGAACAACTTTTGTTTGATATCCAACGACTGGACCAATACCCGGACGATTCAACCGAATTTGCTGTTCTAAAAGGGTATTTAGATACCATTTTTTCGATTCCCTGGAAAAAACGAAAATCGGCCAAAATTGATATTCAGCAGGTTCGAAAAGAGCTCGATGAGTTTCATTTTGGTCTTGATTCCGTTAAAATACGAATTCTGGAACATTTGGCCATACGAAAAATTGCCAAAAAAAGAATTGGCACCATTTTATGTTTGGGTGGCCCGCCAGGGGTAGGCAAAACATCCATTGTTCAATCCGTTGCATCGGCGCTTCGGCGGCCATTTGTCCATATTTCACTGGCTGGTGTTCGAGATGAAGCCGAACTTCGAGGTCATCGACGAACTTATATTGGGTCCATGCCAGGGAAACTTATTTCGGGTTTAATCAAAGCCCAGGCCATGAATCCAGTGATATGCTTGGATGAAGTGGATAAATTAGCCGGAGGCTTTAAAGGGGACCCCTCGGCTGCATTACTTGAGATTTTAGATATTGAACAAAATAAATCATTTGTGGACCATTATATTCAATGCCCGGTGGATTTATCTCAGTGCATGTTCATATGCACGGCCAATGACCTATCCGCCATCCCTGAACCTTTGCTCAACCGCATGGAAGTGATTCTAATTCCTGGGTACACGGTATCTGAAAAAGTGTCGGTGGCCAAAGAATATTTATTGCCAAAAACGTGCAAAGAATTATGCTTACCTATCGAACAAATGACTTTAAGCACTCCCCAATGGAAAGAAATTGTAAATCTTTATACATCTGATGTCGGGCTTCGAGAATTACGCCAAGTCATCGATAAACTATGTCGAAAAGTGGCGCTAAGATTGGTTGATGAGCAGACCCTGCCAAAAAAATGGACCCAACCATTAATTGAGGAATTGCTTGGTGAAGGGCAACCAAAACCACACTTCTCGATTGAACCTCGAGTTGGCCGAAGCGTAGGGTTAATGTTGAAATCAATGGTTGGGCATTGTTGCCCTATTGAAACGCAGATTTATCAAGGGGATCCCGGGTTTACGGCCACTGGAAATATTGATCCCCAGTTGCAAGAATCCATCCGCATTGTGTTTGGGTTACTTAAAACACGTTTTAAAGACTACTCGATTGATTCCAATTTACTGTTTGATTACCACTTTCATATCCACTTTCAAAATACCAATCTATACAAATCAGGGACGGGTTGGGATTTGGGTGTTTTTGTATCCATTATTTCGACATTGCTGCATATTCCATTGCCTGGAACACTGACTTTTTCTGGGCAATTATCCCTATCAGGAAAAATTCTACCTGTTGGCGGCGTATCTCAAAAATTATTGGCTGGATCGCATTTGGGCATTCAATCTTTGGTGGTCTCGAGCATGGAGACCAGCATTCCCCCATCGAATAAGTACACAACGACACTCATTCCTCTGGATACCATTGATGATGTCTTGGCACTGTTAATTAAATGGTATCTATAAATTGCTTGTCGGTAACTGAGATGTTACTTTCTGCCATTTGCTGTTGTGGTGATCAACACCAACGTCTTCATACCCCATGGATGAACTTGAAATACCATTCAAGTCATGCGTTCTTGAACAGGCCACAAATAAAACGATCATCATTAACATCATTGCATTCTTTGTCATGCTAAATATCGTTATGGGTTGTTCATGTCTTTCAAAAATATACATCGCTATTTAAAAAACAGAACAATGGGGCTATGTTTTATTTAAAAGGATTTCCGGAAAGATCAACCACTGAAAATACTTGGTCCATCATATCCATTTTTAAAAAACCAATTTTTTGATTGTTTAGATTCATTAAATCAAATGTCATTTTCCTTGGATCAATGTTATCAACACCACCATCCATCAATGAATCAAACGAAGCCGTGTACTGGTCATATTTTTGATCGGTTTCATTGTATGCATTTACATAAATTTTACAAAATGTTTGAGACTCCATACTGATACTACATAGGTCATCTTTATTGCCAAAGCTTATGTTGGTTAAATTTTGGGATAATTTTGGGGTTGTTATTCCTTCGGAAATATCAATGCTCACATTATCATCTTCGCCCCAAATGTACATGACGTAATAAAAACCACTTTCGTCAGATTTTGTATAATCAAAAAAGAACGACCCATTATTGGATATATCAGAATAGTAATCATCTTTATAGAACTTCGCATCCACAAAATAAGCACTGTACTCGTTGCTACTATAAAACAGCATCTTCTTTCCCGTGTCAAATCGCTTGCTGATGATAATGCGTGTGGTTGTAAATGATTGTATGGATTCATTACCAAAACTTGATAAATCGATGGTTTGTGAACAATTGATGGCTTGAGGTGACGCATAGTTACCTTCAAAATCCGTAGTATATTCCAACTGGTAACAAACTGAAGACATGGTCTTGATGCCTTGCAAAGCGAGGCTCGACCCAGTGGCACTGTTATGTTTTCCTTTGACATTATTAATTTTACTTAATGCCTTGGATTGAGCAGTGGTCACACTCGCTGACCCAGCATCATTCGATGAGCAGCCTGAAATAATCAATAAAAAAGCACTTAACATTGTGATGAATCGATGCATTTAAAACTCCTTATCGTTCCTGTAACAGTTTTATCGATATATTTTGAAATTGTTTAAAATTTCATCGGCATTCAGTTGTTGGGTTATGCGATGGCTTGGGTGAATGTGATCATAAAATATTGGGTCTGTTTTTTGTGCGTGAATAATGCCTTGAATCAGCCACTTGGTCTTGAATTGCCGTATGGTTAACCCACATACTTTGATATGATTTATGGCAATTTCAAATGGTGTGGGATATGTTTGACAGTACATTAAATCTTTTTTTGTGGATGGCATGGATGAATCCAGCTGAACTCCTGATGCCTCCATTGCTGCAACAATTCGTTGGGACACTTTCGTCAATTTCTCGGTTGGTTTTTTTGGGTAATCCGGGTCATTGGCGCTTGATGCCATTGAAAACACAATATCCCCTGGTGAATGAAATACAATCCCTCCACCCGTCAATCGAATGGCATGATCCAGTTTCTCTAAATTGATTGGGCAGGATTGTTTAAAACTATAGGTAATGCCTGGGTTTTTCCAAACATAAAACCGCTCAATTCGTTTGTTTTCTTCCAATGAATCCAATAACTCCTCATCAAAAGTCATGTTTTGATTGGCATTTTCAAATGCATCCGATTTTAATACGGTTGTCCATCCCGAATGTGTCATTTGGAAATTATTCTGATACAATATAAATCATGAGTCAACAAATTAATATCCAACAATTTCCCTTTAAATCCGTGATTACAATAGCATTTTTTGCTGTAATATTTGCCATTGCCCAATCAGCATTTGTCATTGTCGATGCTGGTCATGTCGGTGTTGTCAAACGATTGGGTGCTGTTCAGCCCATTGCGTTTGAAGAAGGGTTTCACTTTAAATTGCCAATTCTTGATGACGTTGTAAAACTAGATGTTCGTCTTCGTAAAGTATTTAATGAATCCATTTCTGCATCCAAAGATTTACAAACCGTTCGAACTGAAGTCACCGTTCAATACTCATTAAATGGTGGTGTATCGCCGATAAGTTATCAAAAAATTGGGATTCGCCAAGTCATTGAATCCACCCTCATTGAGCCCGCCATCCAGGAATCCGTCAAATCGGTAACAGCCCTTTATACGGCGGAGCAACTGATTACAAATCGAGAAGAAGTAAAACTTAAGATTCAAGAAGAGGTTGAACAGTTTATTGACACAACATTATCACGAAAAGGTGCCCCAAATGCACTATCGATTGCCAATGTGGCGATCACGGACTTTGCTTTTTCAAGTGAATTTAATCGAGCCATTGAGTTGAAAGTTAAAGCAGAACAAGAAGCCCTCCAAGCCAAAAATGAAAAAACACGTCGTGTAACCCAAGCTGAAGCAGCTGCTGCAGAAAAAAAATTAGCCGCAGAAGCTGAGGCTTATCAGATTTCTGTCGAATCCAAAGCTAGGGCAAATGCCATTAAGCGTGAAGCCAATGCATTGAAAGGCAATCCCGCACTCATACAGTTACGTATGGCTGAAAAGTGGAATGGAGAATTACCAAAGTTTAACTCTGGAAATTCAATTCCAATGTTTGATGCAACGGCGCTACTCAATTCAAAGAAATAATAAATTTAAACCCCAGTGGTCTGGTCCCAAATACTTAAATGAAACCGTTGGCTTAATGAAAACCCGTGTGTTTTGCACATTTCTATAATGCTTGGGTAAATGGTTTCGAGTTTTATTTTGGAATCTGCTGCTGGCATGAGGTACTTTCTTCGCATTGGCCAGGTATGAATTATTGAACATAAGGTTTTAATTTCATCAATGTCTTTGTCACTTGAAATAACAAATTTAAATATTGAACAATCATTCGCTAAAAACCATTGTAGAGCGTCATGATTCGATCGAGGGCTCATTAATTCCCCGCTATTGGACAACTTTGGGGACACGTTCCATTGATTAATGAATCGTGATAACTCTAGCTGTGGGATGATGGTTCCGTTGGTTTCAACTTCAATAAAGGGTTGATTTTTAAATGTCGATAACCAATCGATCAAAGCGGCTTGTTGCAATAATGGCTCACCTCCGGTGATGATAATGTGGGCTCCCAAGGATAACGGCTGTTGATACTCTTTTAGAAAATAGTCATGCCAATCATTAATGGCATGCGCCGTTCCATTTTTCCAAACATCAATTGTATCGCATACCCAATCCCCACCACCTTGGCCACAATTTAAATTGCACCCTTGGAGCCGTACAAATATGGCCGGCACACCCACCGTTGGGCCTTCTCCCTGAATGGAATAAAAATGTTCACTCACACGCAATCTTTTCATAGGTCATAGTGTAAGTGATTCAAAGAATTTTCGCAATTTTAGTTTCGATTTGTGTAGAATGAATGAAAGGGAAAATCCATGTTATATCGAATCATTACCATTCTTTGTTTATGTCATTTTCTAAGTTTTGCAAAACCGATGGTATACATTGTTAAGCATCAAGACTTGCCGGCGTATAATGTTGCAATTCAAACCATTAAAGATGAATTGTCTGAGTCATATGAATTAAAAGAAGTCTCGGTTGATCGTCAAAATATTTCAAGTTTGGCAAAAGAAATAAAGAAAAACCGTGCCAAATTAACCATTTCAGTTGGTACCAAAGCCACCAAACTTCTTCAAACCAAAATGAAACGTGAGCCCATTCTTTTTACCATGGTATTTCGACCAGATCGAACGGAACTCGTTAAAAACCTCAAATTTCCTGGCAAAAATGCCACGGGCGTTGCACTTGATATTCCTTTAGATACCCAATTTAAAACATTGAGAAAAATTTTTCCATACATGCGTCGAATTGGAACGCTCTATACACCGTATTTAGATCAAGACGTCATTGATAAAGCCAAAATCATTGCTGAAAAATACAATTTCAGTTTAGCGGCTCAAGAAGTTTACTCAAAAGACCAGATTCAAAAGCAACTGGAGACACTGTTTCGACAACAAATTCAATTGCTATGGTCAACGGCTGATCAAAAAATTTACTCAAAGAAATCGTTGCAGTATATTTTGCTATCATTAAACCGATTCAAAGTCCCGTATATGGGGTTATCCAAATCGTACCTCAAACTGGGTGCCTATGTAAGCATGGACCCAGATCCTGTTCATATTGGTAAAAAAACAGCCGCCATGGCCAAACGCATGATTGAAAAGCGTCAAAACCCGATGATTACGCCAGTAGAGTTTCCAGATGAAGTTCGGTATTCAGTAAATGAAAAAGTAATGAAACAATTTCGATTTAGAATTGATCCAAAAATTTTAGAAAAGGCTGACGTTAGATACCAATAATGCCAGAAAAAACAAAAGTTAAGTTTTCATTGCTTTTTAAATTTGTTATTGCCATTGCCCTCTTGATTGTGATTACATCGGTTATTTTGACCCGTTTTTTCTTACAAAAACAGGCTGATTTGTATCTTGAAACACTGAAAACAAAATCGGAAACGATTGTTAAGAACCTTTCGGACGCGGCTGAATTGGGTGTACTCATTTCAAATAAAGACATGTTATCTGAATTATTGGCGGATATTCAAAAAGATGAAAATGTTCTTTTCTCAGCGGTATTAAATCCTAAAAAGTTTATTTTGTCTGTTGGAAAACGTGAGGAATTTGATTTAAGGATGTTAAGCAAGTTAATCTCAAAGCCTGGCGTCATTCCAGAAATTGAGTATGGTGTTAGCACCAATGTCCTTGTGATGCCAGAATTGAAATACCCCTCCATATTTTTAGTATCTCCTGTGCTTAGTCAAGAACATGTGGTGTTGGATGAAGCTGATTTGCTGTATTTTTCTGATCTGGCCCAAACAGGTCAAGGGGACGTCATTGGTTATTCCTTGGTGGTTGTATCAACAGAAGTCATTGAAAAGGCCATTTTTAGAAATCAAATCATCAGCTCAATTATCACATTTTTAGTGATCTGCTTGGGTGTTATCATTGGTTATTTATTTACAAATATTATTATTCGGCCCATTAAATCCCTCATGAAAGCCAATGAAATCGTGGCCACAGGAAATTACACAACTCAAGTTGAGATCATTTCTCGTGATGAAGTGGGGTTATTGTCTGAATCATTTAATGACATGGTTGATAAAATTCGATTACAGCAAGAAGAACTATTGGATTACAGTCGAACACTGGAAGACAAAGTTCGGGAACGAACAGCTCAATTGGCGGCTGAAAAAGCAAAATCAGATCACTTACTACTCAATATTCTCCCCGTTTCTATTGCGGATCGATTAAAGAAAAAAGAGGCAACCATTGCCGATCGATACGACGAAGTGACGGTATTATTTTCAGACCTGGTTGGGTTCACTGTATTTTCTGCTAAGCATACGCCCAAAGAGTTGGTTTATAAACTAAATATTTTATTTAGTAAGTTTGATGATTTGTTGGACAAATATAAAATTGAAAAAATTAAAACCATTGGGGATGCCTTAATGTTGGTGTCAGGTGCTCCGAGACGGTATAAAAACCATGCCATCGAGATGGCCCACATGGCACTTGATATGTACGATGAATTGCGATCGTTTAATGAAGAGTATGGAGAAGCCTTGGATTTAAGAATAGGGCTTCATACTGGTCCTGTGGTGGCTGGGGTTATGGGTAAAAAGAAATTTACCTACGATCTTTGGGGTGATGCGGTCAATACAGCCTCTCGAATGGAATCTCATGGCATTCCAGGCATTGTTCATATTTCAAAGGCCACCTATCTTAAAATTAAAGATCAAAATTTTAATATTGAAGACCGTGGTGAAATCGAGGTTAAGGGAAAAGGAATGATGCATACCTATATTCTAAAAAAGGATGGCAATACCAAATTTGATCGGAATTATGTTCATAAAAAATAAGTAAACATTGGTATTTTCTAATTTATTAATCAAGTGTGTTTAATTGTTGTTGAAGCTTTTCAACCTCTGCTGTTTCTTTCATTGCTTCATATAAGCTTAGTGCATGGTTGAAATAGTTTTTGGCATCATCTGTTTTATTTAACGCATTGAATAGGTTTCCCAGTTCCTTATTGGCATTGGCTTGCCCCAATTTATCCCCAATCGAGGTAAATAACTCAAGTGCAGAACCCAACTCTTTTTGTGAGTTAATGTATTCACGTTCTTTCAAAACCGCTTTACCCAACCCCAATTTTGCAGATGCAATCCCCCATGTATCATTTAATGATGTATAAATTTCATCGGCTTCACTAAATTTAATCTTTGATAACGCATAATTAAAGGCCAATAAATACAAATGACCCATTTCAATATGAGCATCCGCTTGCCCATATTGATCATTGCACTCTAAAAAATAATTGGCCGCTGTCTCAATATTATTCATGGCATCTGACGTTTTGTTTTGATGTCGATTTAATTGACCTAATCCTAAATAGGCATATCCCAACCCCTTGGCATGATTTATTTTTAAATACCCATCAATGGCTTTTTTATACTGATCTTCAGACGATTCAAAATTTTCAAGCATCCGATATACTTCCGCTAGTCCTCGAAGTGCATGAACATGCGCCGTATCGTCAGTGTGCCCTTGCTCAATAATCGCATGATAACTTCTTTTTGCATGCTCATATTCACCTGAAAGACGCAAATTCTCCGCCTGATCCAATTCTTGATCCAAATTCATACTTCCTCCTCTAATTAAATGAACATAGTTTTTCGACTTGAACCCAATGAAATGTTTGAGACACGTCATTGACCAAATTTGTTATTTTTTGATCATCACATTCCCCATGGTCTAATTCAAACCGACAAAACCATTGTGGAATGATTTGCTGTTTATCATTTCCAATTATTTCTTTTCCTCGATTCGATAAACGGACCTTCAAAAAATCATGGGTTTTGGCAATTGTGTTTAAATGAGTTTGAATTTCACTGTATGTCTGATCTGAAATGATAATGATGTCTACCCCTTTACACATCCCTTTATTTAGTTTTGGTGGGATAACTTCAGGCATGGCAATGGGTTTAAATATGGACGGCTTAAACGCATTTGATTTTTTTCCTAAATTGTTAATAACCTCATCGGTGAATTCCAAGGTAGAACAGGGATTACTAGGATTTAAATCCCCTGTCATCTTTCCCGATTCAAATGTAACGGCCAATGCATTCTCAATGGTATCGGCATGATCATCCAATCCCAAATATCGGCACATCATAACCGCCGATAAAATCATGGCCGTTGGATTGGCTTTATTTTTGCCAGCAATATCTGGGGCCGCGCCATGAACAGCTTCAAACATCGCCACATCTCTTCCAATATTGGCCGATGGAGCAATACCTAATCCCCCCACCAATCCTGATGTTAAATCACTAATGATGTCCCCATTCATATTTGTTGTGACAATCATATCAAACTGGGCTGGATTTACCACCAATTGATGCGCACAATTATCTATAATAATGTGTTTGGAATCAATGCTTGGATATTCAACAGCCAATCGTTCAAAGGATTTTTTCATCATTCCTTCTGTTGTTTTTAAAATATTCGCCTTGGTTGCGCAATGCAGTGTTTTTCGATGGGTTAATTTAGCATATTCATAGGCAAATGCATTGATATGATCACACCCATATTCACTAATTAATTTGATCGATTGAGCAATTCCAGGTTGGTGATAATATTCAATCCCCGCATAAAGATCCTCAATATTTTCTCTAATAACAACCAAGTCAATGGGAATATCACGAAAAATGGAGGGAATATTTGGGTATTGCTTCACAGGTCGAATATTTGCAAATAATCCAAAAGCTTTTCTTAAAAATACATTGGCACTGCGTTCACCATATCCTACAGGGGTTGTTAATGGGCCTTTTAACACAATCTTTGTTTGTTTGATTGATTCCAATGTATCATTTGGAACGCCGGTAGAAACACCTTCTTTAAATAAGGCTTCACCTGCACGGCATTTGGACCATGAGATTGGTGCAGATGCGGCTTCAAGGATCTGAAGCGTCGCATCTACAACTTCCTGGCCAATGCCATCACCTGGGATGACGGTAATTTGTCTAATTGGCGATGTCATTTGAATTCCTTATCGATGTTCAATTGAATACCTTTAGGAATTTTGTCGAATGGCCTCATATAAAACGATACTCACTGAATTGGCTAAATTTAAACTTCGAATCTGTTTATTGGCCATGGGAATGGTTACCAACCGATCCTTATGAAGGACTTTGATGCGCTCAGATAACCCTTCGGTTTCACTGCCAAACCATATGGCCTGGTTGGCTGAATAGGATACGTCTGTATACAATGTAGTGGCTTTGCTTGATAATAAATAGGGCAACGTATTTTTTTTCTGTTCCAAAAATAATTCTAGATTGGGCTCATGTTCCCATATGACATGTTCCCAATAGTCCAAACCAGCTCGTTTCAAATATTTATCATCCAAGGAAAACCCGAGTTCACCAACCAAAATCAATTTGGAATTGGTTGCTGCACATAACCGTGCAATTGTTCCGGTATTTTGTGGAATTTTTGGTTCAATCAATACAATGGTGTGCATAATGTTACTGTACAATGTTTATATGGAAATATACAGGAGTACCATGATATTAAATTTTGCAATTAATTTTGTATTATTTGCATATTTTTAAATTATTATTAATTTTTTTGGTGTTTTTTTAATTTATTTTTGGCATAGTTATTTCATATATACGGTGGGAGTTATTAGGGGAAGGTTTTAATTGGGAGCTATATGGCTCCCTTTTTTAATTTAAAAGCCTAAATTTGTAAAAAACAAATTTATATTCATAATTTTTATCCATTTTACAGGATAGATATAAACAGCATTCATGATTACCCCCATGTTCATGATTATGTATACCCAGTTATGGATTTATTTAAACAATAAATCTACCATTTTTATAAATTGGTGTTCCATCCAATAAAATCATGGCATTGGTATTAAATCTTGTGATAAAGTCATGGTGAATACTGGACTCATTTCTTCCACCTGTTTCTGGATAGGATGCACCAATGGCCATGTGAATTGTTCCTCCAATCTTTTCATCAAAAAGAGTGTTCAATGTCGATTCACAAATGTAAGGATTTGTTCCAATTGCAATTTCACCCACACGATCTGCGCCTTTAATTGAAAACAATCGATCCAGCAATGTTTTTCCATTGGCGCAGGCCCATTTAACCACCTTTCCTTTTTTAATTTCTAATCTTAAGCCCTTGATTACTTTGCCAAATAACAATGATGGAACATCAAAGGTAATATAACCCTCTCCAGAGGTTTCTATTGGGGATGTAAAAACCTCCCCTGATGGCATGTTTCTTTTTCCATCTGAATTGATCCAAATGCGTTGATCAATTTTAAATGAAATATCCGTAGTTTCAGACTGAAACTGAATGACTTTTCCTTGATTCAAAATATCGACCCAATGTTGTTGTTTTTTTGATAGTGACTGCCATTCTTCTTTAGGATCAGCTTGATTTAAAAAACAGCCCTTAATGATAAACCTTGTATATTCTTGTAATGACATATTTGCAGCATCTGCTAAGCTTTGGGTTGGATAATTACACAATACCCATCGCAGATCACGTGTTGCCCCTCGATTCATCATTATTTTCTTAATGGGGCGAATTGATGATTGAACAAGGGCTAATTTCTTTTCATCAATGCCATCCAATTCAAAAAGATCATACGGAGCATTGATGGACACAATAACATTAAACTCATTCATCGCATGCGCATATAATATTGGGGGATGCGCCAATTGCTTATCTGTTGAAAAATCAAGCCTTTGTTTTTTTACACCAGGAAGCGTAATATCAAATTCACACACGCCACCAGCCAATAATACTTCCCTTTGACACGCCAATATTAACGGTTCTGCCAAGTAGGTTGAACGAATAAGAACCTTATCCCCTGGATTAATATCACCACAATAGTGCGTTAATAATTTTGCATAGGCATCAATAAAAGATTTTTTCATATCAAGATTATACGTTAATTGGACGCCTAGATTAAACATATTTTTGTTCTTAATAATAAACTTTTAACTGAATATGATATAATTAATATGCTATGGTACCTAAAACAATATTGGTTATTGATGATGATATGTCCGTACTTGAAACCGTTGATTTTATACTAACCGGCGAAGGATACAATGTACTGCTCGCACCGAATGGAGAAGATGGGCTAGACATTATTAAAACTGAATGGGTGGATGGCATTATCTTAGATTTAAGGATGCCAAAATTATCAGGTTATTTATTTGCCAATTTGGTAAAACAGGAATCGATGAATAAAGACATTAAAGTAATGCTTCTTACTGGGGAATCCTTAATGGCTGGAAACTGTAAGATTAATTTACCCAATGTCTCTCATAAACTATCAAAACCATTTGATATTGATGAATTAAAATCGACACTGTTAACTTTAGTTAACGATTAAACGTATTTGGATACTGAAGCACTTCTATTTCAAACCATTTAATTGAGGAGAATATATGATCAAATATATCAGATTGTATGTCTTCATATTCCACCCAATCTGTGGTAGTAGCAAAACAATAAATTTCTAATGGAACGCCAGTTTCATCTGATTGAAGTTGTCGAACCAATAAGGTCGCATTTTTACTTATTCGTGGGTGGTTTTCGAGGTATTGAACCAAGTACTGTCTTAACAATCCGATATTGGTTATGGAACGAATATTTAATGGTTGATGGTTATTTTCTTGATTATTATTAAATTCTTGTATTTCTGACATGGCTGAAGACAAATAATTATTCAAACAATTGACACTCTTCATATTTTTCAACATGGCTTCGTTGCAAAACTTAATTGAATTGATGTCAATTTGAATGCTGCGTTTAATTCGTCGAATTTGGGATACTTCCATGCCGGTCCAATTTTTTACAGGATCTGAAACCAATGCATAAGTGGGGATGGTTGTGATTGTTTTATCCCAGTTTTGGACCCTGATACTTGAAATATTGATGTCTAAAATGGTGCCATCGGCATTGTATTTGGGCATTTCAATCCAGTCCCCTTCTTTTACAACGCCTAATAATGTCACCTGAATACTCGCAACAAAACCCAATAAAGAATCTTTAAATGCTAACAAGATGATGGCCGTAAGTGCACCCAAACTACTTAGTATAATCACAGGGGATTTATTCAATATTGTACTAATAATTGCGATGACTCCTGAAATCGTCAGAAAAATACGAATCACTTGATGAATGGTTCGTACAAGGGCTGTATTTAATTCATATCTTCGATTGAGCTCGTGCAAAACAAACGACAGCATTCGATTAATAAACAGAAGTATCACTATAATCATGAAAATACTAACTAAATTCAATATAAATGCAGATAAATGACGATCTAAGTGATCGGGATTAAGAAAATATTTTAACCCTACATGAATCACCAATAATGGAATAAACAAAGCGGCTGTATTAAAAATCTTGAATGACTCCATGGATTCTAAGAGACTGGGCGACTGCTTCGAAATTAATGCTCTAATTAATTTAAATAATAAGTATTTAATAAAATAATGCATTCCAATAGAAGAAATAATAATAATAATAAAATAAATACTTAGTGACACTGTGGGAGTATTGCCCACACTGTTAATAATGTATTCAAGATCAATCATTGAGTTAATAAATTGGCAATTTTTTGGTACTCAGCTGATGTTTTTTCTACAATTTCATCAGGTAAATTAGGGATACTAGAATTTCTATCCCAATCGGTAGTTTCAATATAGTCACGAACAATTTGCTTATCGAAACTCGGTGGCGAAATGCCAACTTGATAAGCTTCTTTGGACCAAAACCTCGATGAATCTGGGGTAAGTATTTCATCAATAATGATAATTTCTCCATTTAAGAGTCCAAATTCAAATTTTGTATCAGCGATGATGATGCCTTTCGTAGCCGCAAATTCAGATGCCGTATTGTATATTTCTAAACTTAACGCCTCTAATTTATCGGTTTGTTCTTGTCCAATTTGATTTATCATTTCTTGAACGCTTATGTTTTCATCATGACCATCAAATGATTTGGATGCCGGTGTAAATATGGGTTGTTCTAATTTTTGAGCTAATTGCAAGCCGTCTGGCAATTGATGGCCACATACTTGTCCAGTTTTCTGATAGTCTTTCCAGCCTGATCCAATAATATATCCTCTAACTACACATTCAATTGGAATCAATTCTGTTTTTTTTACCAACATGCTTCGACCATCAATGATTGAATGGTATGGCTTTGTTTCTTCAGGATAATCATTCACATTGGTTGATACCATGTGATTTTTATACCCCAATTTATTGAACCAGAATTTACTGATTTCTGTTAATACTCGCCCCTTATTTGGGATCCCTCTCTCAATGACTTCATCAAACGCTGAAACACGGTCTGAAGAAACGATTAATAAGTATTCACCAAAGTCAAATACGTCTCTGACTTTTCCTCGTCTAAATAGCTTTAAGTCTTCAAAATTAAATTGTGTGTGAACATCAGTTTTTATCATGGATTAATTATAAAAGAGGAAATTTTTTATGTCTACATAAAGCCTTTATTTATTATTTACCAATATCCCAGTATGCGATAAAAAGTTTGGGTATATTAACAATTTATTTGGATACAAATACCTTCGTCTGTGCAATTCATGGTATAAATTGACCAACGAAAAATCTCGTCTAGATTTAAAACTTGTTTGATCATGAGCCAGCTTTTGTTCCAAGCTATACAAACTTTTGGGTGGCATGTGAAATACAATGCATAACGGCCTTCGATGAACTTCATAGGCAATAAATTCATCCAATAATGAAAATGCATTGGATATAATTTTTCTTTCTGAATTTAATTTGTATTTATTTAGTCTTAATGGGTATTGAATTGTCATGTGCTGATTATTAAACATGGGGTGAAATAATTCGTTCCGATTTAGAAAAGTAACAATGATTAATTGATACCCTTTATTGTAAAGCTCTCCAGAGACCCTATCGAAATTTTGATTAATTAACTCATAATTACTTTTTCTGAGCAATCGATTCAACACATTTTGATCCCCAACTGAACTGTGAAGCTGGTTAATGAATACAATAAAATTAAATGATCGAGGATTTGCATGATGCCGGTACTCTAACAATGGTGTAAGCTCTGAACTTGGAAAAATAATCCCAGAGAAAAATATTGCATAAAAAATAAACAACTTCATTTTTTTCATAATAATCGAAACATTTAACAACAACAACGAATTGGCAGCATGGTTGAAATTTTACTGTTTTTTACTATAATTAATTTTATGAAAATTAATGTTTTTTCATTTTTAAATGATGCTCTGTTGCTTCAACACCCATTGTTTAATCATCAAAATATTCGACATATTAATATTCGGGCTATTCATGATACGCCATTTTTTAATCAATCCATTGTCTTGTTATCCGATCATTCAACTAATTATCGAGTGATTCGATATATTCGACGGCAAAATGTTCTAACGCCTATTTATATTATTTCAGATTTTCCTAATATGCATAAAGGAATTAATGGCGTCATTGAATGGAATAACCTTAGTTATCATGTACTCATGGAAAAGTTAACGTTGTTCCCTCAAAAAAACATATGGAACTACGTCTTTCAAATTGATCAAGAAAATCGACAACCATTTAGGATCTCAAGTCAATTACTTGCTTAGCAAAAGAAAAATATTCATCAAATGAATTTTCACTCATTAATGTCGACTCTTGAACAACAAATTGTTCCCCTCGTAGGATTCTTTTAACATTTACTTCGCATTTTTTTCCATTTTTAGTGTAAGGAATCTGTGATACTTGGACGATCATCTGAGGCATATGCCTTGGGGAAGCTTTTTCTTTTAATTGCGATCGAACTTCTTTTTTAATTTCTGGCGTTAATGATTGGCCATTATTTAATTTTAAAAATAAAACAATTTTTTCTTCGTTATCTAAAACAACTGAACTCACTAAAGAGTCTACAATACCATCAAAATGATCCAATATTTGATAAAACTCAGCCGTTCCAATTCGAATTCCGCCAGGATTTAATGTGGAATCACTGCGGCCCAATATTTCAACGGCACCATTTTCATGAACGACGACGTAGTCACCATGAATCCATTCATTGGATTTTCCGCCGCTAAAATACGCCGTCTTATAACGTTCGTTATTCGGATCATTTAAAAAATAAATGGGCATGCACGGTGCGGATGTTTTGCAGACTAAATCTCCTTTCACACCAATCAATTCCTGTTTATTTGAATCAAATGCAGCAATATCCATTCCTAAGCCCTTGCCTTGCAATAATCCACGATATACCGGTGTTATTGGATTGCACAAAGCAAAGCATGAAATAATGTCTGTACCACCAGAAATAGATCCAACTTGAATAGGGTATTCAAAATTAGAGTACAAATAATCGTAATGATGCGGAAGTAATGGTGACCCTGTCGATAAAATTAAGCGAGTGGTATTACCGGATAATTTTTGAGTAATATCTATTTTCCTCTTTTGAGATGCTCCAATAAACGAAGCACTGCATCCAAAAATATTAATTTCATACTGTTCAATTAAATCCCAAATTGAAAAGCTATTTGTGATTGCTGCGCCATCAAATAATACCAACGACACATTGCTTGCCAATGCTGATACCATCCAATTCCACATCATCCAACCACAGGTTGTATAGTAGAATAGCGTGTCCCCTTCTTTCATATTTCCATGAAATTGATGTTCTTTCATATGTTGTAATAATGTGCCACCAACACCGTGAACAATGCATTTGGGCTTTCCCGTTGTTCCTGAAGAAAACAAAATAAACAATGGATCGTGAAATTCACAGGGAACAAAATTAATATCGGTTGGTTGATATGCATCGATTTCTGAACAATTCATCCATCCGTCAATTGAGTCATTGCTGGCATTCACCCATATGGACGTATTTGTTAGGCTCTCACGAATTTGATTTAATCGGTCAGTAATCAATATGTCTTTGCCTTTATAACTATATGTTGATATCGAAATGATGCATTTTGGATTGACTTGCTCCAAACGATCACATATGCCCTGTTCTCCAAAATCGGGGGAACAAGAGCTCCATACGGCACCAATCGATGTTGCGCCTAGCATTGCAGCTAGTGCAACTAAATTATTTGGAAGAATTCCTGCAATTCGATCCCCTTTTTTAATTCCCTTTTTAATAAAAAACTGATGCCACCTTGAGACCAATTGATACAGCTCTTCCCAAGTTACTGTATTTGTTAAACCATATTCGTCAATTTCGTAAATTGCAAGATCATTCGATCGGTGCCGAAGACAATTTTCAGCATAATTCAACGTCGCACCTTCAAACCATGTGGCGCCCGGCATGAGTTTTGGATCATCTACAATTTTATGTGGTGTTGAATTAAACTTTATATTTAAGAATTTTGCACTTTCTCCCCAAAAAAGTTCAGGATTTTGGACGGACCAAGAATGAATAGCATCAAATGTTTCAAGATTTAGATGATATGTACTATTAATATGATGAATAAATTTTGTAAGATGTGACTCAGCAATATCATCTTTTGTTGGTTCCCAAAGCTTATTTATCATAAGCTTTCTCCCCCAACCATTTTGTAATGACTAACGTAGCTGATGTATTCCCCCACAAATTAACGGTTGTTCTTAACATATCTAATATGCGATCAATCCCCAAAATGATTGCCGTGCCTTCAATCGGCACCCCTATAGCGGTTAATATCATTGCTAAGGTAATAATACCAGCACTAGGAACGGCTGCAGCACCTATAGATGATAAGATTGCAATAATTATTATTAAGCATAAGCTTGTGATGGATAGTTGCACACCATATATTTGAGCAATAAATACAGCTGCCACGGATTGAAATAAAGCGGTTCCATCCATATTGATGGTAATGCCTAAGGGAAGGACGAAACTTGCAACTTTGTTTGGAACTTTTAATTTCTTTCTTGTATCCTCCAATAAGATGGGCAATGTTGCTGCAGAACTAGCTGTTGTAAACCCTGTGGCTAATGACGTAAATACTTCCTTTGCAACTGAAAACGGTGAACATTTTACAATCGTCTTTATAATTAAAGGAATGACACCAAACGCATGAATAGCCAATCCCACAGTGACAACCAACATGTATTTTAACAATGGCACAAAGGCGGCAAACCCAGTTGTAATGATTAATTGAGCAACCAATCCAAATATACCAATTGGTGATATCGCAATGACCCAACCCGTAATAATCATCATAAATTCATTAAATCCTTCAAAGAGTTCATCAATTGGAAATGCGATATTTCGACCAAAAGCAACAATTAAGATTCCGATAAAAATTGATAAGATAATGAGAAAGAGCATGTTGTCCCCTGAAATAAAACCAATAAAATTGGTGGGAATGATTTGGGCAAACATTTCCTTAAAACTCATTGCGCTTGTAAAAACTGAGCCTTCTGTTTGAGCGAGTATAAAGCCCTTACCAGGATTAATAATTACAGCCAATAAAATACCAATGGTTGATGCAATCGCCGTGGTCATAATAAAATATGCCAATGTTTTAAATCCCATTCTTTGGAGAGAGTTAAGATTACCTAAACTGATAACTCCCGATATCAATGAGGCAAACACCAATGGAACCACAATGTATTTAAGCAGGGTAATAAATCCTTTTCCTAAAAACATGTAAATATTTATAAACTCATCTGCAAAAAATCCAGCCATTACACCCAAAATAACTGAAATTAATATGTTTGTTTGCAAGTTAAATTTCATTTTTTTGTCCTTTTAAATATGATTGTTATGATTCCCTTTGAAGTATATAATAAAGTTATTATGACAACATTTCAAATAAATGATACAGACCTTCGGGAGATAAGCCACTCAGAAACATTACTAATTAATGAGGCACAAGATAAGCTTCATGACTCCAATCATCGCATCTATAAATTTGGATTTGGGCAATCCCCATTTTCCCCCCCCGAAATGGCGATTAAGTCCTTAAAACAACATGCAAGTGAACACGACTATTTACCCGTTGCTGGACTCAAAGCATGTCGTGAAGCTGTTGCGAAAGCTCATTCAGGATACAGAGAATGCATATCCAGTGATGATGTTGTCATTGCACCTGGCTCAAAAATGATCATTTATGCCGTTATGGCTTGCTATAAAAATGCAACGGTTTTCTTACCACAGCCATCTTGGGTGTCGTATGCGCCACAAGCAAAGCTTTTGAATCATAACGTACAGTTAATTCCAACAAATTTTGATGCTGAATGGAAAATTAGTCCAGAAAATTTGGAAAACGTATCACAAAATATAGAAACAAATTCTCCATTGATTTTAGTTTTAAATTATCCAGGAAACCCCACCGGCATGACATACACCAGTGACGAATTAAAACATATTGCTGATGTCGCTAGAAAATATAACATCCTCATCATATCTGATGAAATTTATGCATGGTTAAACCATGATAATCAACATGTATCTATTGCACAATTTTATCCTGAAGGGACATTCATAACCACTGGTTTATCCAAATGGTGTGGCGCTGGTGGGTGGCGTTTTGGCACAGGTATTTTTCCATTGAATGCCTCAAAAGAATTTAAAATTACATACAATGGCATTGCATCCGAAACATACTCTACCACAGCAGCCCCTGTTCAATTTGCAGCAAGAGATATTTACAACAATATGGATCAATTACTGCCTTTCATTGATGCCCAAAGAAAAATTTTAAAAGGGTTATCACAACTCATTGTAAATGAATTAAAGGAAGCCAATGTTAAAATCCATGCGCCAAATGGAGGCTTTTATATTTTTCCTGATTTTAGTAATTACAAAACTAAACTATTGAATAAAGGGATTGATACGGCAGAAAAACTATGTGTTGAATTATTAAATAAAAAAGGTGTTGCTATGTTACCAGCATCCGCTTTTGGATTTGATGAAACTCATTTCTATTCAAGAATGTGCTATGTTGATTTTAATGGAACATTAGCGATATCCGAGTATCAAAATGGCGCTGAACTAAATCATGAGTTTTTTGAGACACATGCACCATCCGTTCTTGGAGGCATTCGTGCATTGTGTGATTATTTAACCGCCCTATAGGCGTTTATTCACTAATCAATGGTGTATTTTTTGGGCAATTTGATTCAATGATTCATGTTGCTTAACCAATTTGGAATTTATCCTGACTGTCTAATGTTTTCTATATTATGCAGCATCCATAAGAAATACATAAGAAGTGTTTCCATACCTTTTCAAGTTTTGTTAGGATGAGTGAAATTCATAATTAATAAAGCCTAAGTAGAATATATTTATATTCAAATAATTATTAAATCTTGTTATCTAGAATCAAAGTAACTTGAAAAATCTTCAGGTTTTATATTATCAATAAAGCTATTGAATTTTTTGGTTTCTTTTTCATCTTTTTCTGCATTCACCATCTTGGCTTTCATCATGACTGACTCAGAGACGAAAATTGATGCTTTTGTTCTTACCGCAACCGCAATTGCATCCGAAGGACGTGAATCAATTCGAATTTTTTCATCGTTGTCCTTTTTTAATAAATCAATAACGGCAAAAAACGTGTTATCATTTATTTCGTTAATGACAATTCGATCAACAGTTGCACCCAGACTATCTGAAAATTTAATCAATAAATCATGTGTCATTGGGCGAGGTGGCTTGAAATCTTGAAGCTCCATTGCAATTGCTGCAGCCTCAAACATTCCGATCCAGATGGGTAAAAAGTTTCGTTCCTCTGTGTCCCTTAATAAAACAATTGGGGACATATTTTTTGGATCAAATCCCAACCCTCCCAGATGCATTTCAATCATTCGAACTCCTTTATGATTGTACTAATTTAACCAGGTCATCAAATGATTCAGGGGACTGAATTGAAATTTCACTGATCATTTTACGATTAAGTCTTATATTCTTTTTCGATACCAATTGCATAAATCTTGAATAGTTCAACGGGGTATTAAATAATGCGCCATTGATTCGTGCAATCCATAATTTTCTAAAATCACGCTTACGTCGTCGACGATCTCTATATTGGTACGATAATGCTCTAAAAACAGCCGGTTTTGCTTGACGATAAATAACTGATAAGGATGCTCTAAATCCTTTGGCAAGCTTTAAAACCTTTTTTCTGCGATTTCTTGCAACATTTCCTCTTTTTACTCGTGCCATGTTATCTCCTTAAATCTATAGTCCTGGTATAAGAACCGACAACTTGTCTCTATCAGACGATGAAATTTCAAAGTCGCCTCGTTTAGGAACTTTTGTACGAGCTGAACGATGAGATAATAAATGACGCATGCCAGATTTTCTTCGCATAATTTTGCCAGTACCGGTGATTTTGAATCGTTTCTTTGCTGAACTATTTGTTTTTTGTTTAAATTTTTTCATAATTAATACATCCTAACTACTTCGGATTTATAACAAAGTATAATGTACGGTGCCCATGTGTCAATGTTGTTGATACATCACCATACTCTTTTATATCTTCTTTATAGCGATTTAACAAGTCTTTTCCTATTTCAGGGTGTGTCATCTCTCGCCCTTTAAAGAAAACAGCAATTTTAATTAAGTAACCTTTCTGGAGAAACTTGATTCCATTTTTCAAACGAACGTTGTAATCATGGTCAGATATTTTTGGTGTTAATTTTAATTCTTTAATAACCTGTGCCTTAGTATTTTTCTTGGCTTTTTTTTCTTTTTTTTGTTGTTGATATCTGAATTGACCAAAATCCACAATCTTACAGACTGGCGGTGTTGCTTGTTCTGATATTAGTAATAAATCTAATCCTTGCCCCTGGGCCATATCAATGGCTTCTTTTATTGGTAAAACACCAACCTGTGATCCATCAGCACCAATAATCCTAACTTCTTTGGCCTTTATTCTTTCGTTCTTAATGTATTTTTTAATTGGAATCCTCCTAAATTTTATTTTCTTTTATTTGTTGTATTAAATCAGTTAATGTAAGTATCGGTTGATTTTTTGAATCTCGACAGCGAATCGTTAATTTTTTTTCTTGCAATTCTTTTTCTCCGATAATCGCTACTAATGGTATTTTTTCGATTTGAGCTTTTCTAATTTTATACCCTAGTTTTTCAGATGAATCATCAAAATCAAATCGAATTGATGCCGCTTTTAAAGACTCTTTTATTTCTGTTAAAAAATCATCTGCATCTTTTGTTAGAGCGATTATTCGACATTGAATTGGAGCTAACCAGGTTGGGAATTTTCCAGCATAGTGCTCAATTAAAATTCCAAAAAACCGCTCTATTGACCCAAGAAGCGCACGGTGGATCATGTACGGCCGTTGTTTCTCACCGGAAGAGTTAATATAAGAAATATTAAACTTAGTTGGTAAATTAAAATCAAATTGAATTGTTGAACATTGCCACTCTCGTCCAATTGAATCTTTAATTTTAATGTCTATTTTAGGGCCGTAAAATGCACCGCCACCTTCGTCAATATCAAATTTGATTCCTTTTAATATTAATGCCTGTCTTAACGCCTCTTCAGCAACTTTCCATTCGTTTTCATCGCCAACGTATTTTTCTTCAGGTCTTGTTGAGAGAAATATTTTATACTCACTAAAACCAAATGTGTTTAACATGCCCAAGCTAAAATCTAGCGCAGATAGAACCTCGCTCTGAACTTGGTCTTCGGTACAAAAAATATGAGCATCATCTTGAGTAAATCCTCGGACCCTCATCAAACCATGGAGGACGCCTGAACGTTCAAATCGATACACGGTTCCAAGTTCAGCATATCGAATGGGCAGATCACGATAGGATATTTGTTGTTGTTGATATATGGCAATATGAAATGGACAATTCATTGGCTTCATGAAATATGGCACATCATCAATATCCATCGATGCAAACATGTTTTCTTGATAAAAGTCTAAATGACCACTTGTTTTCCAAAGCTCACCTCGACCAACATGTGGTGAAAAGACGGTTTCATAACCTTGTTTTTGGTGCTCTGATCGCCATAAATCTTCAATCACGTGACGAATTGCAGCGCCTTTTGGATGCCATAATACCAATCCGCCGCCAATATCTTCTTGTATACTGAACAACTGTAATTCTTTACCTATTTTTCGATGATCACGTTTTTTTGCTTCCTCAAGCTGAAATAAATACTGTTTTAATTCTTTTGGATTTGCAAATGCAGTTCCATAAATCCGTTGTAACATTTTATTTTTTTCAGACCCCCGCCAATAGGCCCCTGAAACTTTTAATAATTTTATGGAGCCAATTTGATTTGTTCTTTCAACATGAGGCCCTTTACATAAATCAATAAACGGGCCATTTTCATAAATGGATACTTCCTCAACGCCCAGATCATCGATTATTTCTAACTTGTAATCTTGTTGATTCTTACTGAAATAATCAATGGCATCTTTCTTTTGCATATTATAATGCTTAAATTCTTGACCTTCATTAATAATTCGCTTCATCTCTGCTTCAATTTTTTCTAAATCACCATCTGTAATCGGCTGTGAGAGCTCAAAATCATAATAAAAACCTGATTCGATCGCTGGTCCAATGGCCAACTTTGCATCCTTAAAGAAGACTTGAACAGCTTGAGCTAAAACATGGGCTGCACTATGTCGAATGGTTGATGCGGGAAACTTTGGCATTAGTTAAAATTTAACGGAAAACCAAATACAATTGCATCTGGATCCTGATTGGATTTTTGCTGTAATGTCAGCTGCTCAAATAAATCATTTCCATCAAATTCACCCTCAGAAAATTCGTCTTCATCCAATTGATAATCAAATAATTTATTTACATCATTTGTTTCATTAATTTCAGAAAATGTGTGGGAATCTTCTTCTTCGGTAAACGATGAAACCTTTAGTAAAAATGATTTTGGAACCAATCCTTGGGAGGCGTTTAAATTAAATGCAATGTTTTCTTCATGAACCTCTTTTGTTTGATCCAACATAATTTGCGTGTAATTATTTGATAAAAACATATTTGTAAGTGTCGAATTAACCATTTTAGATATAAAATTTGAGATGGACTTAGCTAATTTATTCAATGCCTCTTTTTTTGTTTTTCCAATTCCTTTGGATTGAGGAAACAAAGCACTTGTTGCAACGTAATTAACTTTTTTTTTGATAATTTTAACTTCAATAATTTGATTCACTGGCTTATCCTAAAAATGACTTTAGCATAAAATTAAAAAACATTAAATATATTTGCTCAACGATAACCCAAATGTATATAAGGTTTCCTTAGCACTTCTACTTTTTGTAATGTCAATTAAATAAATTCGCATTGCAACATCGTTATCAATAAAAATTTTTGTGCCACCATTTAGTACGTAAGCATCATTTTTTTCGCCCGTAATATCAGCTAAAAAAGATATTTTTTCATCTGAAAAATATTCCACACCAATCATTGCAGATGCATACAGATTATTTTGAAAATATGCTTTAAATCCAAAATGACCATGCAAGCCACCATCAAATCGTTTAGACGTTACCAAATATGTTGCGAGATCATTTTTAGATCCAATTCGCTCCAGGCCTGCTGCAATGGACAATGGGTTTTCTTCTTGATTGGACATTAAAAAATACTTCATATTAACAAAAACACCTTCATCCAAAAATGAACCCCCCAAAATGCCCAGTTCCCAATTTTCAAATGAGCCTAAGTTAAACTTATAATAAAAATTATTCGTTGTTTCATTTGTTGCTTCATCTTGATTATTGATTGAATAATCAATCGCCACATTGACCTGTTTGTACGCAATCGATTCAGCTGAAGGCATTTCAATCAGACCTGTTGGTCCATATACTGTTGGGCTTGCAATTAATGCATTGGTAAAAACGAGTAAAAAGAGGATAAACTTCATCATACTTATATTTTGACTTTTTTATTATTAATTTTCAATCGTTAGATTTAAAAAGCCGATTTAAAAATGCATCGCGCTTTATATTCTCCTTGTGATTCATCGCTGGGAACCCAGATACGTAACTTCCTGATGGAATGTCTTTTGTGACTCCTGATTTTCCCAAAACAACGGAACGATCACCCACAGTTATATTATCTTTTATGCTGACATCACCAGCAATAATGCATTCGCTACCAATGGTTGCACTTCCACCAATAAGAGAACCAGCAGCAATAACAGCATGGTCACCAACGGTGCTATTATGTGCCAATTGAACTAAATTATCAATTTTTACGCCGTGCCCAATTTTTGTTTCAGTTAAGCATCCCCGATCTATACTGGTATTGCTTCCGACTTCCACATTATCACCAATCATTACTTTACCAATGTGGGGTATTTTATGCCAATGATCGTCATTTTTCTCAAACCCAAATCCATCCGCACCAATCACCGCACCCGAATGAATAATTGCATTATTTCCAATTTCAACATTATTGTATAGGGTAACATTTGGGTAAAGAATACAGTTTTCCCCAATGTGACAATTATCTCCGATGGATACATTGGAATGAATCACCGTATTTTTTCCAATAGTGCAATTTTTTCCAATATGAACAAATGCATGGATATTAACCGGGTTATTTAAAACTGAAGATGCATCAATTGACACCATCTGATTAATCGAATGAGAGAATTGATTATTTTGAATTAAATAAAACGCCTCTAATAATTTCGCCATGGCCAACCTTGGTTTAGAATGTAAAATTTGAGTGTAATCAAAGGGAACCTTTTTTTTAGTTACAATTAGTTTTGATCTTGTTTCAATCGCATTTGGAATTTTTGAAAAAAGAAAAACCACGTCGTTTTCTGATGCGAGGTCCAATGGCTTGATCCCTGTAAATTGAGATGAATTATCTTTATTAATTATTTCCCCCCCAATTATATTATGAATGTCGTTGAGATTCACAATCAATCATTAAGATCTTCAATAACAAAGTCTGTTAAATCAAACCCACCACTTAAAATGGCTTGTTTGTCTAAAACAATATCTACACCATATTCTTTTGCTACTTTTTTAGTTGATGAAACAATATCTGATCGTATGGATGTCATTAATTGATTGTTTAACTTCATCAATTCTTCTTGCTTTGGCTGTAATTCTTCTTGAATTTCAGCAACAAGTTTTTGAATTTCTTCAGGTTTTTTGTTATCTTTTTGAGCCTTTTCTAATGTTTTTTGCTTTTCTTCCAGTTCTTCTCTGAGTTCTTTTTGCTTAACTTCAAAACCTTCTCTGGCTTTTTCTGTTTCTTTATAATTTACAAATACTTTTTGTAAATCAACAAACCCAATATTTTCGGCTGATACGGGCCCTGTGAAATACAAGATTGAAATTGCTAAAATTGTTAAAATTCTCATTTTTGTTCCTCCTAAAAAACATGTCCAATATTAAAGTGTGTTCTCATTTCACCCAATTCGTCAATACCAAAATCAATTCTAATGGGCCCCAAAGGAGAATTTATTCGAAATCCAACCCCTTTCCCAATTTTTCCTTGCGTAATATCATTCCCCAATGAACTTGCCCAACCAGCGTCAATAAAAAATAAAAACTGAAAAATGTCGCTTAGAAGAAACCGATATTCAATATTCCCCAATAACTGAGCTTTTCCGTAAGCAAATGAATTTGGGTACTCTACGTACCCCCTCACTGTATTCGGGCCACCAATATAATAATACTCCGTTGATTGAATGGTTCCGTTGATTTTTCCAATAGCAACTCGAGTTGCAATGGTTTGATTCTCAAATGTTTGGTAAAAATTTGAGAAAGACGCATCATATTTTGTAAAAATAAGTGAATTGCTCTTAAACTTAAAACTATTTTCAATTGATATAATATAATATGCGCCATTTAACGGATTAAATATGACATCCCTGGTATCATATCCGAGAGAATACGTATAACTTTGAATTGAATAATCACTCGCAACACTCGTACTGGACTCTGAAATGTAAACATCTTCTGTTTTTATTTTATGTGTTGATCTCAATTCATAGGAATGGGGCAACCCAACCGCAGCATCCATACCATATCTTGTTTCAGGCCTAAAACCAGATGTCGTTAAGTTATTGAACCCAAAATTTCCTCGGGTATTCCATGCTCTATAAGTAAATGACTTTCTTTTTCCAAACATCCAAGGATTGTGATATTTAAATTGGTATGTTTGCAAGTTACTTCCCCACTGCCCCTTCAATGCGATTAACTGACCGGTCCCCAATAGGTTGTTTATATTTAAGTCAGAATATAAAAAACCACCACTTCGTTGCCCCCAACCGCCACCAAAATTAATGCTATCTGTTGATTTTTCTTTAACATTAATGATGATGTCATACGCATTTTTTGTGGATTCTGAAGGAACAATGTCTGGAACCACCTCAGAAAAATAGTTTAAATTGTAAATTTTTGCTAAATTGTTTTTGATTTCTTTTTCATTGACCTTTTTTTCTTTATCAAATTCAATTTCACGAAGAATTACATAATCTTTTGTTTTTGTGTTTCCAGATACAGATATCTCACCATAACTGGTTTCTTGAATATCAAAGGTCAGTGTTTTTGTTTTGTAAGTTGGCAAATCTACTTTTTTTATCTTTGTAAATAAAAACCCTTGATCTTTATATAACCCTTCAATAATCTGAACATCTTCTCGGATTACTGAATAATTAAATATCTTTCCCTTTTCGGTTTTTAAGGCACTTAAAATGTCGTCTAATGGCAAACTTTCATTGCCTGTTACCGCTATGTTTTCAATAATTGGATTCTCTTTGACTGTAATGACCCATTTTTTTCCGCCTTCGAAATCCAAAAGTTCAGAATCAACAGAATCAAAATATCCCATTCCTTCAATGCGTTTTAAATTTCGATTAATTGTAAATGGATCCAGTTCATCTCCCTTAAATACACTTAGCTCATTTCGAATACTTTGTTCTGATATTGAATTTAACCCTCTAATTTCAATGCTTCTTAAAATGTTAAATTTGAAACTATTTCTTTTTTTTGAACTTTTTTTTATCGTTTCTAGCTTTTTATCCAGTTGTGTATTGAGTGTAATATCCAAGCCGTAAACGGATACGGTGAGTGATGAAATGACGAACCATAAAAGTATTTTCATCTTAAATTAGAAAAATAATCCAAGTAAAACTGCAGATCCGAAAAATAATAATACCAAAACAAAAGTGAGTTTTTTTAAGCCTGATTCCATGTCATCTGTTGGGGCTTTAAAAGATCTTGCTTGTCCACCAATGGCACCCATTCCCTCACTTTTTGGAGAATGCAGAAGAATTGCGCCAATCAATAATAAACCTGAAATAATTTCAATTATAAGTAATACCAATTGCATAACTAAAATTATATCTGAATCGTTTCAATTTTAAAATAGACGCAATGTATTCAGCCGTTGATGGCTTTGGTTATGATATTTGATAATTGGTTAAAAATATCATTTAATTCATCTTGAGATGTAATTAAGGGCAGATATAAATACAATGTATTTCCTAGAGGACGAATGGTTAAATGATGCTCAAACCCAATCTGTGTTAATTTAAACATGGCTCGATGCCCAGACAAATCAATATCAATCGCCCCAACAGTTCCAATGGTTCTCGGATTGGATAGGCAATAAAATTGATCATTTAATTGATTTAGTTCCACATCCAGCCTTTGATGAATGGCATCTACATTACGTTTCCAATCCCACTCATCCAATGTGGTTAATGTGGCATTTGCCACAGCACAGCCCAGTGTATTGGCCGTAAAGGTATGGCCATGGTAAAAAGTTTTTCCTTCCTCGAAATCAGCATAAAATGCCCGGTATATTTCATCGGTTAACATGGTCACCGCTAATGGTAACTGTCCATTGGTTAATGCTTTTGACAAACACATAAAGTCTGGGGTTACGTTCGCCGCATTGGACGCAAATAAATGGCCGGTCCTACCAAAACCTGTGGCCACTTCATCTGAAATTAAATGGACATGATGTTTCCTGGTTAAATACCGCACATTTTTTAAAAAATCAGGGGATGTTATTTTCATGCCGCCAGCGCCCATCAACAATGGCTCAATGACCACGGCAGCAATCTCTTCTGAGTACTGATGTAATGTGACTTCCAATTGCTCCAATGCATGCGCCTCATCCATTGATGGATCAGGTATTTGAACAGAATCAAACATCAGCGGCCGAAACATCTGGTTGTATTGGCTTACACCACTCACACTCATGGCTCCAATGGTATCTCCATGGTAGGATCCATTAAAAAACACAATCTTTGATTTGTTTTTTTGGCCCATGTTTACCCAATAATGCAATGACATCTTTAATGCCACTTCGAAGGATGTTGATCCGTTATCAGAATAATACACTCGATCAAGCCCTTTGGGGGTTATTGTTACCAATTTTTTTGATAGTTCAATGGCAGGATCATGGGTAAAGTTCCCAAACATAATGTGATCCAGTGTTTCAATCTGTTCTTGAAGCGCTTTAGTTATTTTGGGATGGCAATGCCCTAAAATATTGCACCACCAGCTTGAAATTGTATCGTAATACCAGGAATCTTCTGAAAATAACTTTAATCCTTTTGCTCGAATAATTCGTTTTGGAGGATATGTTTCAAAATCTTTCATTTGCATGAATGGGTGCCAGTTAACCGCTAAATCGTCTAGAATTTGATTGGTTTGTATTTTTAAATCCATTAATTAAGTTTAAAATTCAGTTAGATTTTGGTCAATTCGTATGTTTCCTGCCCATTCTTAAACACCGGCTTGGTCCAACAGTTAAATATCCTTATGCAATTTTTAATATCATAAATTTATACAAGTAAAACTTTTTTGAAAATTTCATGATAAATATTTTATTATGTTTTTAGGGAAATGAAATATAAGTACTTATTTATTTTATTGGTTTGTATGATGCATATCAGCGGATGCGCCAGGCATGATTCATCAGACACATATACCTATTCTGATTTAACTTTGACAGGCTCAATTTCTGGTCTTTCAAGCAGTAATGTTGGTAGTGAAAGTAATTATATTATATTGATTCAAAACCAAATATCCAATCGAGTTTATATGACGTCTGTTGACTCCAGTGGGTCATTTAAATTTAATGGAGACAGTGCCATTGATAAAGCCATTCAAACCGTTGATCATAAGGATGGTTATGGCGATCATTTCATGATTATTTTACTTAAAAAGGACCCCTTTGAAATGTCGGCAGTTGCGTATTTGCCAGGCTCATCATCTGAAGGCTATTCTGGTTTAAAAATTGCTCAAAGCCTATCCAGTCCTATTGAATTATCCCTCAATGAAAATAAAGGAAAAATGGAATTGTCAGAAACAAATTTAGATAACATATCTGGCATAGAAATTAATAAAGATTTTAAAGTTCGTTTATCAAATGATGCGCCTGTAGGGCAAGCTAACTTTGGAAAATCTGACGCATCGAAAACATCATCAACTAGTTCTACGAATACTCTTGATCCTGATCAAGATGGAAGACCTAATATTTTTGACGGGATGAATGACGGTACTCAACTTGATAATCTGGTGGCTGAAACTAAAACAGAAGCCGCGACATTATCTGACAGCATTGAAAGCAGTATTATGTTTATGAACCTTAAAATTGATTATGAGAGTACACATAATTATACGGTTAAAGATGATGCAACGGTTGTATTAGAAGTAACCCCTCGAAGTTCGGCTTCTATTTCATCCATTCGTGTTGCTGAGCTAACAATACCCCCGGCTTCTGCGGTTCGATTTATTCATACAAATTACAAAAATGCAACAATGTTTGACTTGCCAAATGGGTTTACAGCTTTGGAAACATACCCTGCAAAAAATACCGCATGGTCGTCCAATGATTATAAGTTATTTAAAGCTAAAAACATGTCGGATGAGACTGTTTATACCGCTGTTATTCAACCTGGAAATAATGATTTTTCACCAGGTGATTTAATTTTATTGGAGGTTAATTTAACTGATGGTTCCAAAGAATATTACTTCAACTCCATTAATTTTAAGTTTCAGAGCATTCCCTCGGATCAAAGCAGTTGGACGCATGGTGGTAGTGGTTCCCAAAGCTCCCCCTTTAATATCGCTGATACCGGTGGTCGGGTATTTGCTTGGTCTGACCCCACCGATGAAATGGGAAATGCATTAACTGGTCTAGATTATAAGTTTGAAGTTTTTTATTACAAAGCCAATTCTGGAAACTGTGATCCAACATTTACATATCAAATAGATACGAACTTTAATATATCTGAGCGTCAATCAGGCGTTGTTGGTAAAAATGATATTTCTGAAGCAGAAATTGACCGATTCTCCTCCGGCAGTGATGTTACAAAATGCATTCAAATGGACATCTCTGGAAGTTATCCTTATGGAGATAACTCTGCATTGAAATACTACTTTAAACGAAAATATTGGTAATATTAAATGTATTGGCAAACCCCAATTTGTTTTAACTGACTAAATTGCTGGATAGTCTTTGGATTATCTTCATGGATTATAGATTCACCTGATTCCATTTGATTCAGTATAAAACCTAGGATGTTTACGTTTCTTTGTTTTAAACAATGAATGGTTAATAGAGAATGATTAATGGTTCCTAATTTATTAGGAATTACAATAATGGTAGGTAATTGCATATCAGAGATAACATCTGCAGTGGTTTCTGTCTCATTTAAGGGCACCAATATGCCACCGCTGGTCTCCACCAAAACCATGTCATGTGTTGCCTTTAAGCGATTTGTTGCATTCATTAACGCTTGTGATTGAATGCTTTCATTTTCTATTTTTGCGGCCAAATGAGGAGACGCTGGGGTTTTGAATGAATAAACCTGACGATCATTTGACATATTCGACACATGGTTTATGCCCGATAAATTATCGTGAGTTTGAATATCTGAATGATCTAAGTCACCGGACTGAATCCACTTTTGAGTCGTGACATTCGCAACCTTACTTAGCTCTTTAGCTAATAATCCAGTAACCACAGTTTTGCCAATGCCAGTATCCGTACCGGTTATGCAAATTGCTTCGTAGGTCTTTAATTCACTAATCTTAAAGTCGCTATTAATACTTAAATTAAATTGCTTATTCTCCATTTTGTTTTCCTTTACAAAAATGCACTTCATAACTTAATTGTATTTGACCATACGCTTCCAGAAAGGCATTTGTTAGTGCATCGAACTGTCGTGATGTCCAAAGCCCATCGTTTTTCTGTTTATAATTGACACCTGTTTTTTGTTGAACCTTGAGTAATTCATGCAATGAATTAAATGATATGGTTATGATTTTTGTATCAACATGCCATTCACTAAAGCTCTCTTTTCCCAACTGAATCACTTCTTCTTTTGTTTTAAATGTTTTTGAAATAATGTCATTTTTTCGATTAATTTTTGGTAATAATTCACTTAGTTCATTTGAACTTTTGGACCCAAAAATTGTTAAGTGAGTTTCACCAGTTTTAGTTAACTCAGCACTAATTTTTTTAATGGCTCTTTCTGTGTCCATCCAATGCAATACAGCATTAGAAACAATCAAATCAAACTTTTTTATCGGCAAATAGTCCAAATAATCTATGCACTTTGTATGAATGTTTTGCGCACTAAAATGGGTTAATTCTTGCAACATGTTTTCAGAAATATCAATGGCATGGATGATCGAATTTGGATATATTTGGGCCAACTTTTTTGTTAATATTCCTGTTCCAGAGCCAATATCCAACACGTGCTGTGGGGAAGTTAATGTATTTTGTTGAATTAATTGTTGAGCTGTTATTGATTGAATTTCTGAATGATGCGTATATGTAGATGCAGCGCGATTAAACCGTTCCTTTACCGTCATTCAGACAGTGTATCATTTTGAGAATTTATTGAGGAGTTATTATGTGCCCGCTTTGGACATGGGTTAATTCGGCCAGTTTCAAACTATCTTTTTCGGGCTTAACTCCAATTGAATCATGCTCATTAAACCACACTGAAATATTTTTTTTGTCTGGAATTGAAAAGGATTTTCTTCCATAAATATCTAGCCATTCAATTAATTGTTCAGATGTGTTGTAGTTTAAATGAGATTCTAAAAATACGGATTTCCACCATTGCCAATCCGTGAGTGATGCAAAACATTGACGATAGAATGACCTTAATGTTTTATCGCAGGATTTATTTAAATTGTTAATCATATGATCCAATTGAACATTGTCATAGCTGACTGCAGGGGACCCAATTGTGCAAAGCAAGTCAAATAGTTTTGGCATATGCACACAGGCCCATTGAAAACCCATTGAAAACACAAATACACTTGATATTTCAGTGAATAACATTTGATCAACTGGTTGATAATAAGTCTCTATCGTTGAATCCTTTAACTCATTTGAACAATATGAGGAGATGTCTGACTCGCCGATAAACTCATTTAAAATGATTAAATTTTCATTGGGAAATAATAACAGAAAATAAGCCGGCAATATGGACCAACCCGGAATAACCAAGCGGGTATTATTACTGTTTCTATTAACTTTAATCCAATTCATTGAACGAAAGCATTATTGATTGCCTCTGCTAAGGCTTTTATTTGAGTTGCTGTATGAGCCGACGTAATGGTGATTCTTAGACGAGATTCACCCTTAGGTACTGTTGGATGGTGAACGGATCGACAAAAAAAGCCTCTTTCTAGTAACTTTCTTTCAACTTGAATGGCCGTATCTTTGTCACCAATAATGATGGGTTGTATTTGCGTGTTTGATGTTGTCGAAATCAACGTTTTAAACAATCTAATATTTTTATTAAGCTTTTGGTTAAGATCATTTCTTTCAGAAATAATTTCACTCGCCTTTTTAATGCCTGAAGCTATTGGTAATGGCAACGCTGTTGAATAAATATACGATCGACACTTGGCCTTCATCCTTTGAACAATTTCCTGATTGGATACCAACATTGCACCACTTAATCCAAATGATTTTCCAAATGCTAATAACATAACATCAACGTCATCCAATCCATTGTGTTGATTCACCCATCCATTACCACCATTGCCATAAAGCCCAATGGAATGCGCCTCATCCACAATTAAAGTTGCCTGGTATTGTTTTTTCAACTCAATAATGGCGAGTAATGGGGACATATCGCCATCCATACTATAAATGCTTTCAATCACAATATAGATATCTGTTTTATTATGTGCATATTTTTTCAACACTTGGGATAAATGATGGACATCATTGTGCCTAAACCGAACCAATTGAGCCTCTGAATTTTGAACCCCGTCAATAATGCTTGCATGAATAAGCTTATCCGTAATGATTAATGATGATTTCGATGCCAATGTTGAAAAAATCGCGCCATTCATTTGATACCCTGAGTTAAACATCACCCCGGCTGGTTTTCCAATCCATCGAGCAATATGAGCTTCAGTCTCAAGGTAGACTTGATGATTGCCTGATAAACGGCGTGACCCCGTGGCACCGAGTCCATACAAATCGAGGGCATGCTTCACATGAGCTTTTAATTCCTCATTATCTGAAAACCCCAGGTAATCATTTGATGTAAAGTTAACCATTTGTTGGTTGCCAACTGTGGCCAATGAGTGTTTCTTGTGAAGAATTAATGGCAAATCCATACTCATCACTGTATCAACAGCATTATTATTCGACAATTATTAGTTGAATGAAATGGTTAAACTTTAAAATTCATGTGATACGTATCACGTACTACGTACTTTGTATTTGACATTTGCATTCAATATTATTTAGGCTAAAGACATGGCCTCTAAATCAATTCCATATAAAGATCAGATTCTTTCGGCTGGCGAAGTGATTGAAAATTATATTGTTCAAGGTTTAGGCATTGGCGTCAGGCAACTTGCCAGAGCATTAAACGTGCCTGCCAATCGGTTATACCAAATTCTTCAAAATAAGCGTGAAATTACTGTGGATACAGCAGTTCGACTTGGGTATTACTTAAATATGGATCCACAGTTTTGGCTGGACATTCAAGCTAGGTACAATGTCCATCAATTTATAGAAAACCATCCATCCCTCAAAGATGATATTTTACCTTTAAGACCTAAATAATGTCTCCAACGAATGACGACGGGACCCCTTTACAAGTATGGTCGCATTTTGAAATGGGGTTTTATCCTTTATATAGTGCATCAGTTTTGTTGTATCTTTAAAAAACAAACAATTTAACTCATTAATAAATGGCTCAAATTCATTCCCAACCAATATAACTTGGCAGTTTATCAATGACTTTAAATGATCGACAATCTGTTTATGTTCGCCAAATGATGAACTGCCCAATTCCGCCATGTCACCCAAGATGATCACTTTATTCATATGAGATAAATCCTTAAAGTATTCGATCATCCCAACAACACTGGATGGATTCGCGTTGTAGGCATCCAACAACACTTTATTTCCATGCCAATTCATGGCCTCTGATCGATTATTCTTTGGAATATATCTCTTAATCGCGTCAAGCATCTGATTCATATCAATATTAAAATAGTGCCCAATACTTAAGGCTGCCGCAATATTGGATGCTTGAAAGGTGCCATATAATTGAGATTGAACGGTCCAATTTTTATGGCCGTTATTGATGGTTAACTCCAGTGTTGGGTACAGTGAATTGATTGATGCATTCACATGCTCACCTTCTTTACGAGTACCATACAGTGTCCGAGATAGATCTCTTGAAAGGTCCATCAGCGTATTATCATCAGAATTTACAAATACATGACCATGATTTGATCGAATGTACTCATATAATTCATTATTGGATTGAATTACTCCCTCGATGGAACCATACCCATCCAAATGATCTTTTCCGCAATTGGTTATAATGCCAAAATTGGGTTGAGCAATATTGCATAGTAACGTGTGCTCTCCACAATGGTTGGCACCAATTTCAATGACCGCAATTTCATGGGTTGTTGAACAATTTAAAATACTTAATGGTACACCAATGTGATTGTTTAAATTTCCCAGCGTGCAGTATGTATTATACCGTTTGGATAATACATGATAGAGAAGCTCCTTTGTGGTTGTCTTACCATTTGAACCAGCAATGCATAACACCGTCATATTTTTTAATAATCGACGATATTCTGTTGCTATTTCTTGAAGTGTTTTTAAAGCATCATCGACCAATATGCACCGATCATCAATATTTATAGAAGGATCATCGATTAGGGCGTAGCTTGCTCCTTGATTTAACGCCTGCCTTACAAATTGATTGCCACTTGTATGACTACCCTTAAGCGCCACAAAAAAATCTCCACGCTCTAATTTTCTGGAGTCAATGCATACATTTTTACTTGATAAGCATTTTGACAAGATATCCGTTATATTTGCCATTCGAGTGGATTAGAAATTTTTTAAAAATGGTGGGATCTGGTCGTCATCCATGTCATCCATGGCTAATTTGGATCCAATGGATTGCATATTTGAAGAAGACGCTTGGTGCGCTGCACTTTCATGCAATTGAGATGCCGGCTTTGTCTGCTGTTGCGAGGGCATTTCAAATGAATTCCGATTTAGTGGGGGCACATTGGATGCGGATGTTTCAATTGATTGACGACGATTAATCAACTCGGATAAAGGGGAAGAAGGATCCTCTACTGGCTTTTCAATCTTTTGATATGTCGCATCTTCAATATTAATAACAGGGCGCTCCTCTGTTCTGGACTCTTCTGAAAAACCCATGCTTTCAATATTTATACCGGATTCGTTTGATTCTTTGATATCGTTATTAAACCCCGTGGCAATTACGGTAACCATAATTTCATCACCCAGTGCTTCATCAATGACTGATCCAAATAATATATTGGCTTCAGGATCAACCGCAGAGTAGATAATATCAGCCACGTCATTGACTTCATGTAAGGTTAAGCTCTCACCACCGCTAACATTTAATAAAACGCCCGTTGCACCATTGATTGTTTCTTCCAACAAGGGTGAAGAAATCGCCTTTTCTGCCGCTTCAACCGCACGATTTTCGCCCGAAGCTCTACCGATGCCCATCATAGCAGAGCCCGAATTCGCCATGACTGTTTTTACGTCAGCAAAATCTAAATTGACCAATCCTGGAATTGTGATTAAATCTGCAATGCCTTGAACGCCTTGCTTTAACACGTCATCTGCAATCTTAAATGAATCAACCAATGAGGTCACCCGTTCAACCACCTGGAGCAACTTGTCGTTAGGAATAACGATTAATGCGTCCACCTGACTTCTGAGGTGCTCAAGCCCTTCTTCTGCCTGTTTTGCTCGTATAGGGCCCTCAAATCGAAATGGCTTGGTTACGACAGCAACGGTTAACGCACCTTGCTCTTTCGCAATGTTTGCAATCACTGGAGCTGCACCAGTACCCGTTCCACCGCCCATTCCTGCGGTAATGAATACCATATCAGCACCCTCAAGTGCGGCCTCAATATCATTTTTGCTTTCTTTAGCGGCTTGTCCACCAACCGCTGGTTGAGCGCCACCACCCAATCCCTTGGTTAATTTTTCACCAATCTGTAAACGATGTTCTGCAAGAGAAATGTTTAATGCCTGCAAGTCTGTATTTACAACCCAAAACTCTACCCCTTGAAGAGACGATGCGATCATGCGATTAACGGCATTTCCACCGGCTCCACCGACGCCCACAACTTTAATATTTGCGTATTGATGAATTGCTTTTTTATCCATTGAAAATAAGTATATCACATCTATATCTCAGATCGCATTAATTAATATTTAAAAATCTTGTTGGATATTTTTTTGATGAAAGACCCCTTAGAATTGGCCAACAATCCAATTTGATGCCCATAGATAATTTGACCCATGGCCATTATATAATTTGAATTGATTTGAATGCCTTTATAAGTTTTATCGTAATTTGCATTTAATGGTTTTGAAATTTTCGATTCAATCCATTGAGGAAGCCCTTTTAGATTCGAGCCAGACCCAGACAAAAAGATATCATCATAATTTGGTGCATGAATTAAATATTTTTGAATGACTTGAAATAATTGATTGACTCTTGATTCAATAATGGAGGTAATCAGTGATACTTTTACATTTTGCGAACCATTATGACACTGAATGGTAACATGTTGTGATAATTCGTTTTGAAATTTTTGCAATTGACCATACAATACTTTGATTCGCTCGGCTTCAGAAATTGAGCATTTTAAGCATATGGATAAATCTTGAGTAATTTGATCGGAACCAATTTGAATGGTATGAGCAAACTTTAATTGTCCCATCGAAACCAAGGAAAACGTTGTCATTTGAGCCCCTATATCAATTAATAGATGAGCTCCCATGGATCCCTGAGGAACGAGAATGGCACCCAATGATAGGTAATCACTAATAACACCTTTAATTGTCAGTCCTAATTTTTTAATGTTTGAAACCACAAGTTTTAAATTTGTACTATCACACAAAAGAATGCCGGTATCGACTTCCATTTGATTAAAAACTTTGGGCTTAAATATGTCTAAACTTTGACCATCAATGCGTTGGGTCATTGGAATTAAATGCAAAATTGATTGATTTTTTTTATCGATGCACTGAGACGATTTTTTCATGGCGGTCTCACGATCTTTTTTTGTTAATAACTGCCCACTCGACTGGCTTTGTATGATTCCAGTTTGAATCGTAAACATTGTGTTTCCGTTGGGAACATTCACAAAAACATCATCAATCATTTGATCTGAGGATGCCTGAGCTCTTTTGATGCAATTTTGCAACGCATTTATAAATAAGCTTTCGTCACGTATAATCCCCTTTTGAACCCCCTTTAAAACACTGGTTCCCATTCCTAGAACTTCAATATCATCCGCCGATTTTAATTGACAAACAATCACACTTATTTTTGATGAGCCAATATCAATTCCGGTAATTATTCTGGACTTATTCATTGCTATTTAATTATAACCCTTTTAGGAAACTGTATGTCGATTAATTGCATATCAGTTAATTTGTTTCTATATTTCCCTATGAAATATTTTAACATTATAAATTTCTCTTGTAGATTTTTTTCGTTCCCTAAATGAATCACAAGGCCGCTATCCTCTATAATATTAATGCCCTCTTTTTTAATCACCACTTGCTGTAAATGAAAAAGAGGCACCTCGGCTAACCCCTTTGAAATTGAATGAAGCACACCCAGTTCACGTTGATTAATGGCATTCTCTTCAGTAAGCTGTAACGAAGAATTAATAATCATGATCTTCTGGTTTGGAAGTTCGACATCCGTTAAATTTGGATTCAATAAAACACCGTCATCAGAAAAGATATAGGGTTGATTATTCTTGATGATCATTGCCCAAGGCACTTTCTCTATCACATTTACTTGAATACTTTGGAAATTGATGACTGACAATGAAATTGAATGAATCATTGGGTATTTTTCTAGTAATTGGCGCTTAATCACTGGCCAATTTAGAAATTGAATGAGCCGTATATTTTTAAGAGCGTTTATATCGCGTTTAATTTCATTTTTAGGAATAAATTGCTCTGCAAATGTGAATTTTGGCGTTAAATCACATCGAATGAATATGCTTGAAAGACTCAATCCGATGAAAATTAATAACCAAAATCCCCGACTATTTTGCACTGTTCAAATAATGAATCATTAATTCTTCGAAGCTCATTCCCATGGCTTTGGCTTGTGCTGGAATGTCGGATAAATCTGTTAACCCAGGGTTGGTGTTCATTTCAATCACTTTTGGGCCAGACTCATCAATCATTATATCAATTCGAATGCAGCCCTTACACTCAAAATGGTCATAAATTTGTTTTGATATTTTGTGAATTTCGGCTTTCATTTCATGAGTAATATTTGCCGGCAAAATAAACGAAGTTTTTCCTGGGGTGTATTTTCCATCATAATCATAAAACTCATTTGATGTGTTAATTTCTAATATTGGCAATACGGTAACTTCTCCATTGATGTCTAAAACACCAGATGTGACTTCTTTTCCTAATATGTATTCCTCAAAAAAATAAGTTCTTGATCCCATTGCCGGATTATTTTTAATCGCATCATCAAGTGCCGCTTTGTTTTTTATGATCTCTATCCCAATGCTTGACCCTTCAGACACAGGTTTTGCAATGAAAGGAAATTCATTCGGATCTGAAATATCTTTTGGAACTGGAATCCCCAACTGTCTAAGCACCATCTTAAATAATGGCTTGTTTAATCCAACGGTTGTTGCCTTTATGCCTGGCCCAGTATACGGAATTTGCCTTAATTCACAATACCCTTGAATTCCACCATCCTCCCCCCATTTTCCATGGAGGCAATTGAATGCAATATCAAATGATGCATCAAAAAAACTCGGTTGAGATGGATCTAATTCAATCACAGTGAACCCCATATTTTTTAATGCAAGATACACGTTTTTACCGGATCTTAAGGAGACATCTCGCTCTGTTGAAATTCCGCCAGAAATAACCGCTATGGTTTTATCTTTGTATTCAATTACTGAATCATTTGAACTTCGCATTCTAATTTAATATTGTACATAGTCTGAACTTTATTTTGAATCAATTTAATTAATTTGAACGTATCCTCAAACGTGGCTTTGTCCAAGTTTTCAAAAAAATTGGCATGATGATTTGAGATCATTGCGTCACCGATTGTTGTGCCTTTTAATCCCAATTGATCCACTAATTCTCCAGCTTTTTGTGGCAGGGGGTTTTTAAATACCGAACCAAATGTTGACTTTAATACCGGCTGTTTTTCTTTTCTTTCAGATAAATATTGCTGCATTTTTTCTTTCACCTTATTGGTTGTTGACGGTTGGGTATTTAATTTTACTGCGAGTATAATGCACTGAAAATCATGAAACGATGTCCATCGGTATGCCACCTGATAATCCTGACGTTTAATCCAACGAAAACCATTTTTCTTTTCATAAATATAAACAGAATCAACCATAGAAGACACATCGTTTCCCCAACACTCAAAATTCATGTAAACCATGCCCCCAATGGTTGCAGGGACCCCAGTTGCAAACTCCAAGCCAGACAAGCCTTTTTCAGACATCCACTTTAGTGTTTGAGCCACAGAAGCTCCGGCACTACATAATATTTGATGACCATTTAATTCAAAGTCACAATACCTTGCAGATACTTTGATGAGAGGTTTTGAAATTTTGGGATTGATTATGATATTTGACCCACCTCCAATGGGAATTGCGTCACTCGGCAGTTTTTCGATGTCTTGATCGTTTTCAATAATAAAAAGTGATTTTAAAGCGCCATCTAACTTAAAAGAGGTTACCCTTTTTAATGCAATATTCGTTTCAGTTCTTATGACTCACCTCTTTTTTTTAATCAATGGAATGATGGATTTCGCAATACTGGTAATATTTCCCGCACCCATTAACAAAATGATGTCGTTGGCTTGAAGCATCGATTCCAAGGCTTTTGTGACTTCTTCAAATGAATCGCAATAAGAGGCCTTGCCGTTCCCTTGATTAATTTTGTTGGTTAAATCCACTGAGTTCTTATTATTTTCCTCACTTTCTCCAACTGAAAATACTGGCACAATCAAGGTGTGATCGGAACGATCGAAGGATCCCGCAAATGCATCAAACAAATTTGTAAGTCTTGAATAACGATGGGGTTGAAATATGGTGATGATACGATGATTTGTATGACTTTTGTATATGCCTTCAAGGGTTGTCAAGATTTCCGTGGGATGATGCGCATAATCATCAAATAAAGTGATGTCATTGGCTTTGTATTTAAGCTCCAATCGTCGTTTAACGCCACTGAATGATTTTAGTGCATTTAATATATGCTTTAGTAAAATATCTTTTGCCATTGCAATGGCAATGGCGGCTAGTGCATTGTAAATATTATGGCGCCCAAATAAGTTTAACTGCACCGTTTCAACAGGTGTATTATTGATAATTAGATCAAATGCAATGCCATTCCATTTATATTCAATATTGTCTGCTCGTATTTGGGATTCCTTATTTTCAATACCATATGTAATAAATGCTTCTTTTTGATCATATTTTTTGTATAACTTTTCGGAAATTGGGTCATCAATATTAATTGTGCATTTTCCATTATTATTAATCGTATTTGAAATAAACCGTAAAAAGGCATCCATTACATCATTTTTTGTCTTGTAAAAATCAATATGCTCATGTTCAATATTTGTAATGATTGTGCTTGTTGGGATCGCATCTAAAAATGAACCATCACTTTCATCTAGTTCCGTAATAAACGTTTTTGAGGATTGTAAATTAGCATTGGGAACCCCCTCTAAATGGCCACCAACAAAATACGATGGCTTTTCAATCTGCTCAGAAAATATTTTAATTAACAGGGATGTTGTTGTTGTTTTTCCATGACTCCCTATGATTGCAATTTTTTCTTCAAATTCATCAAAAATCATGGCCAATAATTTGCCGCGTTTAATAATTTGACACCCTAATGCCTTGGCTTGTGCCAACTCTTCATTACCATCTTTAATCGCACTGGAAATCACAATAATCCAATCGCTGGAAAGAATATTTTGTTTTTCTTGTTTTTCAAACACTGATATTCCCAAGGCTTTAAAATAATCCGAACGAAGCGTGGGTGAAGTATCAGACCCCAATACCACCTGCCCTTTATTGACTAGGATTTCAGCAAGGCCACTCATTCCAATTCCGTTAATGCCTATAAAATAATACGTTTTTTTATCCATATTTTGATTTTATTATAGTTTTTTCAAAACTTTACGCCAATGCTTACGGAATGAATTGATAAATCAAGGTTTTCATTCACCTCATTTTTATTAGTGTATCCCAAATTAAATACGCCAGACAATTGTATGTAAGAACCAAATGATAACTGGGAATGATAGTTATCTTTTCTATAGGAAGCAAAAATAGACATGCTGTCATCCAATGCCAGTGAACCTTGTACCATGAGCATATTTAAATCATCATAATTTAAGCATAAATTTTGCTCAATCACGACTATAAACGAAGATATCGGTTGAATAAAATAAACACTTGCGTATTTGGCAAGATCTTCAGCGGTATTGCTCCATTGATATCTTTGAGATATTAAATTTCTTGTTCGTATTCCCAACTGATTCTTCAAGACATATTTGCTCGTTAGATTAATATCTCCTGTTAATGCCGTGGCTTTTTGATCAATTAGTCGACGAATTTTATAACCACCAATAAGTTGCATATTTATAAATGAAAGCAATGGCTCATACGAAAAAACAAGATTTTCAAACGTATCGGAACTGTATTTATATATACTCGCACTCACACTATCCGATGTCGTTATTGGAATTGCATTGGAGCCATAATTCGAGTAACCAAATGAAAAAACTCCCAGTTGATTCATGGGCATAACAAAGCCAAATAAAAACCAATTGTACCCCCATTCTCTATTTTGATGCACAAGAGTTGCTCCAATTCGTGATGGATTAAACGTATTCTTACGATTAAATACATACCCTATTTCATCAAAGGCATGTGAATTTTGATCAAAAAACTGATACGGCTCCGGAAACTCAGGTGCAATGCTTGAAAATGCCACTATTGAAATTAATGATAAGTATAATATCAATAATTTCATATTTTAATGGCCTCACTCCCGATGATCCACCCCTTTAATCCATTTGGAAACTGAACTTTCGACCAATGTTTAGTTGAGTTGATGATTTTAAATTCAGCCCCTTCATGGGCAAAAAATAATGCTTTTTGGGTGGCGGATGGCCCTGAATAAACTTTTGTTTTTTCTGCAATAATAACGCCATAATTACTTGTATTTAAGTGAATGACTATGGCAAGCAACAACATGCTGCCCCATATAAATAACCCAACCAGCCCTGGGCGTCTTAATTTCTTTATATTCTCTTGATTTTTAAACATTAATAAAAATAGTAAAATCATTGCGGAACCAATAAGCATCAACACAACAAGTGATCGAATATTCCATTGAAAAACGTGGAGCCAATGCCGATTAAATATAAATTGTTGATCAATCAACTTTTTATTGATTAATTTCATATTAAACAGCGTGTCATGATCATTTGGCTTTAGCTTTAATGCTTTTAAAAAATGAACTTTGGCAAGTGTAATTTCGTTTAATCGAAAATAAGATGCGCCTAAATTATATTGATGTGAAAAATTATTGGGCGATGCTTCAACCAATCCATAGTATTGACGCTTTGCATCATTGTAATTTTTATTTAGGTAAGATTGTCTGGCTAAATTTTCTGAGGCCGTCACATGGATTACCAACATGGCAATCCAGCATAAAATCAACCGTGTCATTTTGCCTCCTTTTCAGTAATAATATGGTTTAATATTCGTTTGAGGCTTTCAGAATTGGAATGATTTGAATCCGATTGCTTTTCTTGAGAAAAACGAAGAATTTGAGAATTTTTTATCCACTGCATGGTTCCCTTAATGATTGGATCCGATAACTCTGCTCGAATAAGTGATAATTCTACATCTTTTGGGTGAATGGCATGATGATCATAATCGGTAAAATAGTTTAAAACATCCACCAAGATTTTCTCCATTTCATTAATGCTTGTTCCCTCAGAAAGGCCATGGATATGACGAATTATTTTTTTCCTTGTTTTTTGTTTGCTTGTTTTTGAAAAAAATTGTTTTGAATTCAAATAATTATAGAAAAATATCAAAATGAGGACGCTGTTGATTCCACTGAAGAGTAATATTGTCCATGTCTCATTAAGAATCGAAATGTTTTTATTAATGATTGAATTGTTCTTAAGAAATTGAATGTCTTCCTGAGCACTAAATGATGATTCTTTGGACGATAGATTTTCCAGGGTTGCGTTAAACGTAACGGGATTGGCCGTTAACAACACATAGTTCATCTCATCTTTTGAAAAATAAGAAAACTCAATGGGGGGAATGGTCAGTTCCCCGGTGATTTTTGGAATGATGACGTACTCAAATATTTGAGTATTTATATTTGCACTCGCATCTGTTTTTGGTGCTGACAATACTCGGTATTGAACGGTATCTTGAATCACTGGTGGCAATATGGCTTCGGTATTTCCTGTTCCTTGAATCGTCAACTTAATTTGAATCGCATTTGAGTCAGCATTTAGGTTTGGTGAGCTAACGCTCATGGTATACGATCCAATAGCCCCAGTAAATGAATCTGGAACAGGCTCTGGTAATTCATTGACATTAATGGTTACTGGCTCTGATGCAAGTTGATACTCTCCTGAAAATGGATCAACCACAAAACGAGCAATTAAAGGTGGAATACTTAATGCACCAACATTAAGTGGACGAATGGTTTTTTTAATTAGCTCTAGCTCATAATATCGTTGCCCATTTTTTCGAACAACTCGTTCAGAGGCAATGGGCAATGCGTTTTGCCAAACACCCGTCATATCTTCTTGATCTATGGAAATAGAGCTCCATAGAGAAATTCGCCGGTAAAATTTTATGGAATATTCAATGTCTTCCCCTAGGTAAATATTATTTGTTGAAATATGTGTTTCAATAAAAATATTTTTTGTTTGCTGAGACTGCCTTGATCGAATTGATGATAACTGTTGCCGGGATCTCCCTTGAGCCGGTGACGATGTGTTTCCATCACGAACAACAACTCTTAACGGCTTTGTTGAATAAGTTTTACCCTTATAAACGATGGTGAATGGATCGATAATAAAAATACCTGATTTAATGGGCCTTAATGAATAATTGTATTGGCGATTTCGATTTGCAACACCGTTAACATAAGAAAAAGATGATGACTGACTGGTCGATACCGTATTAAACATGCTCGATAAATTGGGCTGTTGAATATTTTTGTATATGTCTTTATCAGCACCACTCACCGATAAGCTTAATGTAATTATTTCGTTTTCATAAATTTTTGATTTGGATATGGATGCTGAAATTTCAAATTTTTCTTCTGAAAAGGACATAATAGAGGCGGCTAAAATAGTTAAAATAACATTCTTTACCATTCGGCTTCCTCAAATAATTTTGTTTGCTTTTTTTGTTGCTTTTCCCTCGCCTCTTTTTCTGCATTATCAACCAAATATTGAATTTGTTGCTCACTTAATTCTTTTTTGGATTTGTTGTTGTTATTCTCTTGTTTATCTAAACCTTCTTGAGTTTCGTCAGCGGGCCGGCTAGCTGTGCTTTGTTCTTCGCTATCTTCGTTGCTATTTTCTTCATTGTTTTGGGCTGTTTCTTCTTGTGAATTATCGTTATTTCTTTCACTGCTATTTTGTTGTTGTTGCTGCTGTTTCTGTTGTTTTTTTCGTAGCGCAATCTCAATGTTTTGTTTGGTTTTTATGTGATGGGGGTTCCTTCGCAATACCTCTTTATAGGCTTCCAATGCTTTTTTCATATCATTTTTTTTCAAATGTGCCGTTCCAAGATTATAATAGGCCTCAATTTTTTCTTTTTCAGAAAGATTATCGATGGCTTCTTGGTAAGCCTTGATTGATTTATCGTGATCTCCAAGTTTGTAATATGTATTGCCTAAATTGTATATGACTTTTCCGTTGTCTGGGCGTTTATTTAACGCCAATTTAAATTCAGATTCTGCTTTTTGGAAATTTTGATCATTATACGCTGATACCCCTGGATGGCTCGCATTCACGGGGTGAGAAACAACCATTATTAATGCCATTGCGATAATGCTTTTCGCATACTTTATTTTTACTCTTGGCAATATATACTCCACCATTAAGCATAATAATGCCATCAATAATACCCAATGATAACGATCAATTTTTGTGACCAACTGTTTTTCTTCCAATTGTTGAGTTTCAATTTTACTCAATACCAAATAAATTTTTTCTGCAACGAGCGGACTAACATCACCATTGATAACAATGCCATTTAATGACTCTGCCAACCGTTCCAATTGTTCATCAATTCGTTTGGATAATACAATGTTTCCGTTTTGATCTTTCTTATATCCAATGATGTCATTGTTTTCACCACGTTGGGGAATTGGCTCACCTTGTAAACGTCCCAAACCAACAACCACAGAGCTGATATTTATTCCTCGAAATAAATCATCAATTTCTTTTTGGTCTATTTTTGGTGAAAATTCCCCATCTGAAAATATAATTAGTGTTGCAGATTGACTAATGCTGTTTTTCTTTACGGATTCTTTGACCACTTTGAGTGCATTTGTAATATTTGACCCAGACGAGCCAATCATCCCAACAAACATGTCATCTAAAAATAGATCCACCGCGGACATGTCGGTGGTTAATGGCAAATACGTGTAGGCTGTATTTGCGTAGGGAACAATGCTCATGAAATCATCCGTTAATTTGGGCAATAATTGTTGAATATGATATTTTGCTAAGTCCAACCGAGTTTTTGCACCGTCTTCGGCCAACATGCTCAATGATGTATCCATAATGAAAAATACCTGACGCCCCTCTCTTTCGATGGTTTCAAAATGCTCCCCGTATTGAGGCCTCATCAATGCAACAACAATAAAAAATAAGGCAAACAGAACCAATATCTTTTGCCAAAAATAATTCCCAGAGTCACTGAGTCGAATGGATGTTCTCCAATTTTTCTCGGATTGGAACACCTGCCATAATCTTGATCGATCCTTCAGTCGAAAGTAATACAGCATTCCTAAAATTGGAATAATGAAAAACGCCCAAGCACCATGAATAAAATCAAACATGATTACGTTCTAACCCCAATCAATGCTGTTAATGTGATGATTTCACGCACAAGTACCAACAAGCCAATAAGTCCTATTAAATAAGGAAATAAATCCAGTACAATAAAATTCTTTGATGTTTGAATGACTGTTTTTTCTAAGGCATCAATGTCCTGGTATACTTTATTCAACTCCTCGGTATTGGTTGCATTAAAGAATTTTGCGTTTGTTATTTCCGAAATTTCTTTTAGCACAGTATCATCAAACTCAGTCAGCACCAACTGCCCATTGGGATACCTCGCATACCGCTTGCCATACGTTGGATGATATATTGGGATTGGGGCACCTTTTTTATCGCCAATCCCAATGGTATACACTTTAATGCCTTTTTTACGGGCCAATTTTGCAGCAGATATTGGATCTATTTGACCGGCATTATTCACCCCATCTGTAATTAAAATCAATAGTTTAGATGTGGCTTTGGCATTTTCCAATCGATTGACGCCTGTGGCAATGGCTAAACCAATGGCGGTTCCATCGCCTGCAGCCCCCACTTTGGTTGTATTGATATGGTGATTGATAATATTGTGATCATAGGTAATGGGAGACTTTGTTAATGCATCGGAACCAAATACAATTAAACCAACACGGTCATCCTTTCGTTTACGAATAAAGCGTTGCAATGTCTCTTTGGCAACTTCCATTCGATTTTTAGGCTTAAAATCTTCAGCATTCATGCTTCCAGAGGTGTCGAGTATGGCCACAATATCGACGCCTTTTTTGGTATTATACTTTTCAGCCTTTATCCATTGGGGTTGGGCCAATGTAATAATTAGCAGAATAATCGTTACGACCTCTATTATGTGGGATGCTTTTAAATAATTGGCAGCTTTTGATGATGCCAAGGTTTTCATCCATGACGCCTTTGGAAATCGAATGCTATGGGTGACTTTGATGGATCGAAAAAATACCATTAAGGCAATCACTGGAATCATGAGACATAGAATAATGGGGAATTTAAATATCATTGATCAACCTTTTTTATTACCTCAATCACTTGATTGATCGTATTGTCTATGTTTGGCATATTGAGCTCTGGATTTTGGCTAAATTTATAATGGTCCATTCGTTTTGAAATGGCCAATATCATCTCTGTTACCTCTGATGGCAATCGTTTGGATTTATTTAATAATCGACTCATTTCAACGGTTGTCGCATCCAATACATTAATGCTGGTTCGATCGGAAATATAGGTGCAAAAAATTTCGGTTAGTTGAAAATAGCTTTTTTTAATCACCATTGGATCATTGGATAATTGTCGCTTTAAACTCTGAATATTTTTTAACGCAATGCTCATTGGTGGCTCTTTTATTTCGTCGGATATGGCCAGCCTAATGGCTTGTTTTTTCTTCCATGCCATAACCGCCATGATGCCGATCACAATCACTGTTAATGCAATGGTTAATAATACCCAATTAACATGCCAAATATTGAACACAGGGGAGATATCGTTCAACTCATTTGCTGTGGCACTTAAAACAGATACCAAATTAAAAAAAATAGGATCTAGATCCATGGGCGCTAACCCATTCATTTCAGTTAAAGATACCGTTGGAATCATTAGAGATTCCACTGAAAACACTTGCACCTTAAACTGATGCGCGGTTGCTGTTGGGCGCCGATCGATCGTTGATTCAATGATTTCAAGCCCATTAAATGACGGCTCAATGGATGCAACGATATCTGATGGCATCTCAATGGTATACGTGAAGGTATCCCCAACCGAAATATTCGTGGTTGAAACATAGTGCTTTGGGACCCCAATCCCCAGAAACGATGCCATTAAAACCATTACTATTACTTTCATCTTGATTTAAAATATTGTTGCAACGGCTGAATCAGCTCATCCGTTGTGGATAGATTTAATGGGCGCACGCCCACACTTTGGAACATCCGATCTCGCCTTGTTCGTCGACTATTTAGAACACTTTGAATCGTGGATTGAAATGATGGGGTGTTGGTATCACAAATCACTTCTTCACCTGTTTCAGCATCTTTTAGTAATACAGTCCCTGCACTCGGAATGTGCTGCTCAATAGGGTCCTGAATAATCACTGGAATAACATCATGTTTTTGAGCCAACCGTCGAAAATCAGTGTCATAATTATCACAAATGAAATCGGACAATATAAAAATGATGCTTTTTCGACGAATCGCATTCATAAGCGTTTGACATAACTGACGAATATCGGTTTGATTAGACGCCGCTTGATGATTAACCAGTCGGGATAGAATAGCGTACATGTGCTGCTTTCCTTGTTTTGGGGGAATAAATGATTCAACCGTATCCGTAAATAATGCCAACCCCACCTGATCCCCATTGCTAACCGCAGAAAACCCTAAGATGGCTGCCAATTCCAACGCCCGATCCAATTTCGACGCTGCCCCACTTTGATAAAATTGGGATTGGCTCATATCAACCGCTATGATAGCGGTCAGGTCTCTTTCTTCTTCAAACTCTTTAATGTAAGGCTCATTTAGTTTGGCTGACACCGCCCAATCAATGCGCCTAACATCATCGCCAATAACATACTGACGCACTTCATTAAAATGAACGCCTTGACCTTTAAATCGGGAATGATAGGCGCCACTAAATACGGAATCCACCCACCCCTTTGTTTGAATATCAATGGTTCTAATCTTTTTTAAGAGTTCTTCGGCGTCCACTATGGAACCTCAACATTCCCCAAAATAGTGCGAATGATTTTGTCGGCGGTCATGGATTCAGCCTCTGCAGCAAATGTTAAGTTTAATCGGTGCCTTAAAATGTCATAGGCCAAATATTTTATATCTTCTGGAATGACATAATTTCTTCGTTGCAAATAGGCATAGGCTTTGGATGCGGCGATGAATGCGAGGGTTGCCCGTGGAGACGCGCCACAGCGAATGTAGGGCTTTAACTGTTCCAACCCATGATTTTCAGGAAATCGGGTGGCATCAATTAAGCGAATCACATACTCACTCACTTTTTCATCAATGTACATTTGACTGGCCAATTGTTGAATAGCTGGGATGATTTGAATATCAACCACTGGCTGATCAATGTTTGGAAATCCTGTTTGAAACCGTTGAATAATTTGCTTTTCTTCGTCTTTTGATGGATAGGTCAACACGGTCTTAAATATAAATCGATCCATTTGCGCTTCCGGTAATGGGTACGTTCCATCTTGATCGATGGGGTTTTGAGTGGCCAACACAAAAAATGGGTTGGGCAATGCATGCGTATTGTTCCCAATGGTGACTTGCTTTTCTTGCATGGCCTCCAACAATGCACTTTGTACTTTAGCAGGTGCACGATTAATTTCATCGGCCAAAACAAATTGAGAAAATATAGGGCCTTTTTTTGGATCAAAGGTTTGCTGCTGAGCATTATAAATTTGTGTGCCCACAATATCACTTGGCAACATGTCTGGTGTGAATTGAATGCGTTTGTAATCCCCACCCAATAATTGGGACAATGTACTAATAATGAGGGTTTTCGCCAACCCCGGAACACCCTCAAGGAGCACATGCCCATTGGCAATTAAGGCCACCAAAATTTTTTCTAGCACATCACTTTGCCCAACAATCACGGATTGCCATTGTTGATTCAGTATGGCCAGTTGATCATTGGTTTGTTTAATTTTATCACCTGTTGATTGCTGGTCATTCACCACTTGATTCATGTTATATCTCCATTTCCCCAAAATTATTGAACATTTTTTTATATATATTATATTCTTTCTTGTGATTTAAGAAAAGTTTGAAATTAAAAAAAATAAAAAGTAAAATTATGTCAGTAAATCAAATTTATGATTACAGAAAGGGGTGAATGTTTAAATCAAAACAAAACACATTTTCAACTTTATAAACAAAAAAATAATTAAGGAGATTATTATGAAAAAATCAATTTTATCATTCGTATTCGTATTAGTATTAGCAACTGTTGCAAGCGCAGCACCAAGATTCGGTATCATTGGTGAGCAAGAAGGTGGATTGGGTGCATTTATCACTGATGACATGTACAACGCTCAAGTTACGTTTAGCAACTCATCTAATGATGCTTCACAAAAAACTGAAACCACTGCTATTAAAGTGGGTGCAAACTACAAAATCGCTTTGGATTCAGTAACGGCTTTAACCGCTGGTGTTAACTACCAAACCGTATCAGGTAAAAAATCCGGTACTGATATTGATAAAAATAATACACTTGCAGTTTCTGCAGGTTTTGAAAGAGCATTATCTTCAAACATTGTGTTAACTACACAAGCGGATATTTACTCTCAAAAAACTAGTACAGAAACTGGAACAGAGATAAAAACTACAACTCTTTTCTCAAACGGAAGAGTTGGTGTTGCTTACTTATTCTAAATTTCTTAAACGAAATTAAACACAAATTAAGGGTCGCAATTGCGGCCCTTTTTTTTGTGTGATTTTTTCTGCCTTTTTGGGTATAACTATATTATGAAGCATGCCATCATTTTTGGAGGGTCTGGGGGTATTGGCCAAGCCATTCTTAACCATTTAGTGAAGCAATACCCGGATATTAAAATCATTGCCCCATTAAGAAATGCATCGAACCAACCACGGATACCACAACCTCAAACCGTTGATTTTATTGACTGGGACCCAACCAATGAGCAATCATTGATTGATGGCTTAGCCCCCTATTCTGACCAGCCATTTGACCTTTGCCTTTCAGCCATTGGTGCACTTCAAAATGAAGCCCATGTTCCTGAAAAAAAACTAGCGCAATTAAATATTGATCATTTTTTATGGTCGTATGAATGCAATGCATTAAGTCACGCGATGATACTTAAACATATTGCTCCAAAAATGAATAAAAAAGAACCATCCATTATGGGCTTTTTGTCCGCTCGTGTTGGAAGCATTGGGGATAACCAATTGGGGGGTTGGTATTCCTACAGAGCCGCAAAAGCAGCATTAAATATGATTATTAAAACCGCCGCCATTGAAATGAAGCGTTTTAATAAGCATCTCAGCATCATTGGGATTCACCCGGGCACTGTGGATACCCATCTATCAAAGCCGTTTCAAAGCCATGTGCCAGAACATAAATTGTTCACACCAGATCAATCCGTTCGTTATATTTTTGATAATATTATCGATAAAGTTACCGTGGAAAATAGTGGTCAAGTCTTTGCATGGGATGGAGAAAAAATACCGGAGTAATTCGGTTATAATCAAATGATGCATGTTCTACTAACAGGCGCAACGGGTTATATCGGAAAACGACTGATTCCTGTTCTTCTAAAAGAAAAAATTAAGGTCACATGCTTGATTCGACAAGAAGAAATGGCACCCTACTTTTTAAATCTTGGTTGCAATGTCATGATTGCCGATCTTCAATCCGGAAGCGGCATTGAATCCGTACCAGAAGATATTCATATTGCGTATTTTTTGGTCCATGCCATGAGTGATCGCGTGGATGACTTGTCCGATATTGAATCGGCGCTGGCACTGAATTTTAACAAAATGCTTAAAGCGACCCAATGCCGTCAAATCATTTATTTGAGTGGGCTTGCCAATCATGATAACTTATCCAAACATTTGCAATCACGGGTGAATGTGGAAACTATTTTGATGCAAAGCAATATTTCAACAACGGTATTACGATCGAGCATTATCATAGGGTCTGGGTCTGCCTCCTTTGAAATTATTCGTGATTTGGTTGAAAAACTGCCTGTCATGGTGGCTCCTAAATGGATTAACAACCGGTGTCAGCCAATATCAATTCATAATGTCATTCAGATATTACTTAACGTCATTGATGAGCCAAAATGCATGAACCAAGTGTTTGATATTGGTGGCTCAGATATTTTAACGTTCAAAGAAATGATGCTAAAACTTGCCAAATTTCGACAGTTAAAACGATCCATCATATCCGTACCAGTGCTTAGTTTAAAGTTGTCCTCAATGTGGCTTTACTTTGTTACTAGTACCAATTTTTCATTGGCCAAATATCTGGTGGATAGCATGAAAGAAGATAGTATTTGCAGTGATAATAATATAAAATCGGTTCTTTCCATTAAATATTTGGACTTTGAGTCTGCATTAAAACGAACATTTACACGAATTGAAGAAAATGCAGTCATCTCGAGTTGGAAAGATACCTGGCACATCACGAAATCAAAACAAATGGATAAATACATTAATGTTCCATTCTTTGGCTGCATTAAAGATACTCAAACAATTCTCATTAAAGACCGTGAGAAAACCATTGAAAAATTATGGTCCATCGGGGGTGATAATGGGTGGTATTTTTTAAATTCAGCCTGGAAAATACGGGGGCTTCTTGACAAGTTATTTGGTGGGGTTGGACTTCGAAGAGGCCGGACACACCCTTCCAAAATTAACCCTGGCGATGCACTGGATTTTTGGCGGGTCATTTATGCAAATAAAAAAGAAGGTCGATTATTGCTATATGCTGAAATGAAATTGCCTGGCACAGCATGGCTTGAATGGGCCATTGTGACCGAAGAAGATTTGGTTTATCTTAAACAAGAAGCAACATTTCGACCCAAAGGAATACTGGGACGAATCTATTGGTATGCGTTGTTTATTCCGCACTTATTTATTTTTAAAGGGATGGCCAAACAAATTGCCAAATAATTATTTCTGTTTTTGATACCTGAAAAATGCACAATTGGCTGATTTATTGACCCAAATATTGGATGCATATGTGCACTTAAATGTATCGTAATCGGGAAAAAATGCATCACACTCACAACGTTTGAAAATTTTTGTTACATGCAGCGTATGGCATGCCGGGTGAGCCAATGCCTCTTCGTAAATTTGAGCCCCACCAATCACAAAAATAGATGCATTGGGGTTGGCCATTTCCAATGCATGATCCAATGAACGGGCCACACTTGCACCGGATATTTCTGTGATTGTTTTGGATAATACAATGTTATCTCTATTTGGCAATGGCCGATAGGTTTCTGGAAGAGATTCCCATGTTTTTCGTCCCATAATCACAGTATTTTTCATGGTTTCATTTGTTCCAACGGTTAACGTTTTAAAGTGCTTCATGTCTGTAGAACACTGCCAAGGCAACTCATTGTTACACCCGATACCATGATTTAAATCATGAGCCACAACCACATCAAATGTCATTACACGGCCACCTCAAACTTAATGAATTCATCATGGGTATAATTCGTGAGTTTAAAATCGTCAAAGGTTAAATCAAAAAAACCTTTATTGGCAATTTCAACCTGCGGCCTTGCCTTGGGTGTTCGTTTTAATTGTTCTTTAACGCCATCCAAATGATTTGTGTATAAGTGTGCATCACCGATGGTATGAATAAAATACCGAGGGGTTAACCCACACTCTTTGGCCAACATCATTAAAAGCAGTGAATAACTGGCAATATTAAAGGGCACCCCTACAGCCACATCCGCCGAGCGTTGATACAATTGCAAATCCAAATGACCGCTGGATAGATAACATTGAAAAAATGTGTGGCATGGGGGCAATGCCATCCGATCAATGTCGGCCACATTCCAAGCGGTTACAATATGACGGCGTGAATGAGGATTGTGTTTTAACCCCTCAATCAACTGAGAAATTTGATCCACATACGACTTTTTGATGGTGCCATTATTATCATCATATTTTTCCCAAAATCTCCATTGATAGCCATAAATGGGCCCTAGATTGCCATCGGCATCCGCCCATGCATCCCAAATCTTGGTGTTCAGATTATCATTAATGTTGGTTGCACCTCGAATAAACCAAAGCAATTCCTTGAGCATGCTGTCAAAATACACTTTTTTTGTGGTAACCAAGGGGAACCCGTCTCTTAAATCATAGCGGCTTTGCGTTCCAAATGTGGATAAGGTTCCAGTCCCAGTACGATCGGACTTTTCTTCACCATTGTCTAAAATATGCTGAATTAAATTGAGGTACTCTCTCATACGATTAAGTGTACCAAATGAATCTAAATTATGAAATGATGATTGACATTTAGAGCACAAATGCTGTGGTATACTAAGGCTATGTTTCCAAGGCCCCCGTTATATATTTCAGATGACGCAGATATTGGCGTTGATCGTTACAAAAAACGTCGAGAATGGCTCATGGCTCAATGCCATGGGCCAATTGTTCTGCTGGCGCCACCCCTTGGACCCAATCAACAGTATGCTTGGGCGAATTGTTATCAACCGGTATACCAAGATAGCTATTTTCTATATTTAACAGGAATCAACCAAACAGGGATTGCCATGATTCTTGATCCGTCCAATAATACGCAATCCATTTTCTTGCCCAAATATGCGGCAGAACGTGTCTTTTGGGAAGGAGAAACCTTTGCAACGGGTGATAAATTAACTGAAACGTTTTTAAAAAGCTCAGGATTTAACGATATTCAACCCATGGAAGACTTTCGACCCATGCTGAAAGAATTGGCAAAAAAATTACCGGTTTGGCACTTGCTTCTAGATTCCTCCAAAAAATCCTTGCCCCGTTATGGGGCATCGGCATTAAAACACTACCTTCGCCGAATTGGCGGAGCTTCATTTCAATATCAAAATATTTCACCAATGTCTTGGGAACAACGTTTGCAGCATGATGGACCCGCCATTGATTCATTGACTTCGGCCATTAAAAAAACAGCGGGGGCCTTTCTTTCAACGATTCAATCATCTTTTAATAGTGAAACCGAGTTGAGTGGGACATTAGTAGGGAATTTACTTAAAGAAACGCCCTATGGCCTGTCTTTTTCACCCATTATTGCCAAAAATGAAAACGCGGCCATCTTACATTATGGAAATAACAGCGCGCCATTAAAAAATGGGGACTTGGTGTTAATGGACTTTGGGCTTCGGTGGAATACAATGTGCACGGATGTATCTCGAACCATTCCAGTCAATGGCCGATACTCTGACTTACAGCGGCGGTTAATGACTATTGTTATCGATGCACAAATGAAAATATTGACCTATGTTGAACCTGGGATATCGTTTAATCAGTTAAATGATATTTCCTGGAAAATACTTGAAGATAATCTTAATAAAGATTTTATCTCTAAAGGTGGATCTGTAAATAGAGTTTATAAAAAACAACCGCATAATATTGGGCATTTCTTAGGTATTCAAGTTCATGATGGTGATTCAAATCGCGCGTATCGATCCCAACCGTTGAAAGAAAATAATATTATCACGATTGAACCTGGCTTATATGGTGAGTTTGAATTTAATGGCGAAACGATTCATTGCGGAATTCGTATTGAAGATAACCTGTTGATTACCAAAACCGGTCATTTGAATTTAACCGCAGACATCCCAAAGACATGTGAAGAAATTGAAAAAGCAATGAATGCTTAAGTTACGTCAGTGCCGATAATAAATAGGCATTATTTGAGCCCAAAGATTGGATGTAAATTGGACTTAGATCTTCAATAACTAAACGGTCTTTATTCAGCACCAGTGATTCTATAAAACCTGATATTTTATCACTGTGTTTTGCGTCTCGGTTTCTGTGAAACGTCACCTGCTTTAATAAACCATTTACCGAAGATGAGACCTGCCTTAATTGTTTTTCCAACAGAAATAATAAATTTTCCAAGGGTAAAACATGTGATTCAGACGTACCTTGATGCCTTTTTTCTAAATAATAAAATCCCGTCAATGACTCACTAAATGTCGCAGAATATTGAATGCTTACTGGAAAAAATACCCATTCGGTTGTATTTAGATATTGTTCATCTACATATGATTGATTTAACACTATTTTAGGCATCTGATGTAGGGTATCAATAATAATGGATCTTATGCCATTTCCCAACCACTGCTTATTTAATGGCATGGTTATTGTTGGGGTTGTTGATGATTTTTTTGACTTAATTTTGAATGGCTTTAAAAATTCTTTATCAACCACATCTCGCCAATCCATGTAATTCAACGATGCATTGTTTATCACCAAATCGATGTCGTTGATTTCAATGCCTAAATTTAAACATTGTGATATATCTTTTTCTTCAATCAGTGTTGCATCAATCGAACATTGAACCTTGATAGAACCTTCATCAACTTTAGAATATTTCTTGGCAAATAGTTCTTTAATTTCAGCTATTTTATGGCCACTCTTTTTAAGTGATAATACTTCTTTTAATCGTAAAATATCATTATCTGTAAAATAACGGGTGTACCCAATGCTTCGTTTGACATTTTCAAGCAACCCTTCTGATTCATAATACCGAATTGTTCTTGGTGTCATATTTAATTTTTTTGAAATTTCGTTCATTTTATATAAGACTGGTTTTTTTTCTAGATCTTTTTTGATTTCCGTCTTATAGTTTTTCATATGGGTAATCATAACATAAAAGTATCAGCCAGTATTTTATCCGCGAATTTCCTATCTTTAGGAAATGAAATTGAGTCTGTCGAAAATGCAGGCGTTGATTCTCTTCATTTGGATGTTATGGATAATCACATGGCCCCCAGCTTGTCCTTTGGGCCACCGATAATTAAGCCCATTCGAAAAATAACCTCCTTACCTTTGGATGCACACTTGATGATTGACGCTCCGTGGTTATTTTTTGATGCTTACATTGACTGCAATGTTGATGAAATTTGCTTCCATATTGAGGCTTACAGTAAAACCGTAACTCCTCACGAACAAATTATGACAACATCTAGAACCGTAGATACGGTTGATTACCAACGTTTAGAAAAAGATATTTATTATTTAAAAACACATGACATTAAGCCGGGAATCACCCTCAACCCAAATACGCCTCCAGATGTGTTAAACCCCATTTTAAATCAAATTGATAGTGTATTGGTAATGAGTGTTCACCCTGGATTTTCTGGACAATCTTTTATTGAATCATCTGTGGAAAAAGTTCAGACCATTCGACAATCATTTCATGGCGATATTAAAGTGGATGGGGGTGTCAATAATACCAACGCCAAGAAATTAACAGACGCTGGAGCCAATGTATTGATTTCAGCATCGTATTTATTTGGATCTAACGATTATAAAACAGCCATTGATTTATTGAGATAACCCCCCCCATTTATTGTGTTAATTACAGCTCGATGTGCTTTTTTAGCTCATCAACAAGAGCGTCTTCACTACGAAATCCGACAATTCTTGTCACTTCTTCGCCTTTGTTGAAAACGATGCAACAGGGAAGCCCTGTAATTTGATAATCAGCCGCGGACTGCTGATTATTATCCGCATCTAGCTTGCATACCTTAATTTTATCAACATATTTTTCTGAAATGGTTTCAATGACTGGCGCCATCATTCGACAAGGCCCACACCACTCGGCCCAAAAATCGACCAATACGGGTTGATCATTTCCTAAAACTTCTGTTCTGAAGTTATCATCTGTTGCTACTAAAACTGACATGTTCTACCTCCTCATTTAAATGTATCGAAGCAAATCAAAAATTGCAATCTTTGATAACTTAAGAAAATAGTTGCTGATACTCTGATAATGCAAAAGAATCCGTCATGCCAGAAATGTAATCGCATATGATCCGCTCTTTTGAATCTGTGCTCATTTCTGCATAATATTCTTTGGGAATTAATTTAAAATCGGAGGATAGTGCCAAAAATAATTGCCGTATAATTAACTGGCCCTTCTTATTGGATCTGTAAATTTCATGGTTTGAATAATAATGATTGAACAAATACTCTCTAAGTTCATCAATACCGGCTCGAAATTCTGGTGAAAACATAATCAAATCCTTATTGGTTAAAGACTCTAAATCCTTTAGCGATGTGACACCGGATCTTTGAATGTTTTGTTTTGAATTGGAAATAGCATTTCTTATTTGGTTGGTAATCAATTTTGAATTCATTAAGTAAACATACTGCTTATCTGTTAAATTGGTATATTCTGAACAAATTTCATTGCTGTATTCACGCCAAATGGAAACATTTTTGATAAGGTCTGTATCTGATAAAATATTTGCTCTTATGGCATCGTCAACATCATGTGCCGTATAGGTAATTTCATCAGCAATATTAACAATTTGAGCTTCAAGTGATAAATAGGTATCCGACGGATCAAGGTCCGGTTGATCAAACGGCGTTCGGTGCTTTTGAATGCCACTTAACACTTCATAACTTAAATTTAAACCAGGGAAATTTGGATATTTTGATTCCAATAATTCTACAATACGTAACGATTGTTGATTGTGTTCAAAACCATTGTTGCTTGACATTAAGTCGTTCAAGGTTTCTTCGCCCGCATGACCAAATGGGGGATGTCCCAAATCATGTGCAAGGGCAATGGCTTCCGTTAGGTCTTCATTTAAACGCAATAATCTGGACATGTGTCGAGAAATTTGTGACACTTCAATGCTATGCGTTAATCTTGATCGAACATGATCCTTCTCGGTTGAAATAAAGACCTGTGTCTTATGTTTTAATCGTCGAAACGACTTTGAATGAATGATTCGATCTCGGTCCCTTTGAAAACACGTTCGTGTCAAATCCAATGGTTCTGAAAATTTTCGTCCTTTAGAGGCAATACTTTTTATTGCAAGCGGGGATAATACCTGCTGCTCAAGTTCCTCAAAATACTCTCTCAATTAACCAACCAAAGAAAAGCGATTAAACGCTTTAACGGCTGTATCAGCAGGAAGCAAATCCTTAATTGTTTTCTCTGGATCTTTTACAAATGTTTGCTCAACTAAGCAATTTTCTTTATAAAATTTTGTCAAACGTCCTTCAATAATTTTTTCTACCACCTGCTCGGGTTTACCTTCAGCAATGGCTTGTTTTCTTAATATATCAGACTCGTTTTCTAAATCAGTGGTTGGAACTTGATCAGAAGAAACATATGGAGGATTCATCGCCGCGACTTGCATTGCAATATCTCGTCCCACTTCTTCACCAATAGCATTTGAAAATTCCACTAAAACACCGATTTTTCCATTGGTATGCTCATAATCAGAAAATGAACCGGTTGTATTTAATTTCTTGTATTTGCCAACGTTAATGTTTTCACCCAATTGAAGTACCGCATCCGAAATCAATTCACTAACTTTAGACCCATTAATATTTAACTCTTTAATGTCCGAAGGCTCAGACTCATGTTCAGAAACAGCTTTTGCAATTGTTTTTCCTAGCTGAACAAAATTGTCATTATTCGCAACGAAATCAGTTTCACAGTTTAATTCCAATATAACGGCTATATTATTGTTAATATAAGTAACAACACGCCCCTCTTTGGTAGAACGATCTGATTTTTTAGCTGCTTTTGAAAGACCTTTTTCACGCAACGATTTTACAGCCGCATCTAAATCGCCATTGGTTTCTTCTAAAACCTTTTTGCAATCCATCATACCAACGCCTGTTTTTTCTCTTAATTCTTTTACTAATGATGCTGAAATAGACATGTGATGAACTCCTATTTAATTTTCAATCTCTTTTGACTCGTCATAACGATCTTTTGCAATTTTCTCATTTTGATTCGTCGTATCTGTTTCAACACCCGCTTGAGTACCCTCAAGAACCGCGTTTGAAAATACGGAGCAAATTAACTTAATCGCTCGTATTGCATCATCATTTCCTGGAATAGGGAAATCCAAATCTGAAGGATCACCATTGGTATCTACCAATCCAATCACTTTAATGCCTAATTTTTTGGCCTCTTTAATTGCAAGCTCTTCTTTGGTGGTATCAACAATAAATATCGCTTTTGGTAAGTATCGCATATCTTTTATTCCACCAAGATAATGGCGGAGTCTTGCTAACTTTTTTGTTTTTCTGGACGCTTCTTTTTTAGACAGCTGATCAAAAATACCAATTTTTTGGTCTTCTTCGTATCTTTTTAATTTCTTTACACTGTTACTAATCGTAACGTTATTGGTTAATGTGCCACCCAACCATCGTTGATTAACATATGGCATTTTGCAACGCTCAGCTTCAGAAGAAATGGCATCTTGTGCTTGTTTTTTGGTTCCAACAAACAGAATGACTCCTTTTTTACTCACCACATCCTTCACGAAATTATATGCATCTTTGATTAGCTCAACCGTTTGCTGCAAATCAATAACGTGAATGTCGTTTCGAGCTGTGTATATGAAAGTATCCATTTTGGGATTCCAACGTCGTGTTTGATGCCCAAAATGAACCCCTGATTCTAATAATTGCCTCATTGAAACTGGGTAGTCTTTGTATTTATCGTCTGTTTGTTTATCGTTTGCCACTAATAGCCTCCTTGCAAAATTGTATATTAAACCTGGTCAATGCCTTAGTCAAGTACAAACCACTCTTTTATTGTTGTTGATTTTCTAATTTATTTGTCTTTTTTAAAGCAATGGTATTAAAAATTTGATACGCATCAAAAATACTATCGACAAAAATGGGGGTAACCTTTCTCTCTTTTGGCCATTCGGACTCGTTTAATTTGGGCAATATGCAAGAGTCAACGCCCATAAGGTCCATGGCACTTAAATATCGATCCAAGTGTGCAATGGGAAGAACTTCCCCCGTCAAACCAACCTCCCCGAGAATGCATAGTTGCTTGGGAAGCGGTCTTAAAAAATGTGATGACCAAATTGAGAAACAGATGGATAAATCAATATCGGGAAGTTGGGTTTTAAGACCACCAACCAAAGAAACAAAAATATCCTTTGTGGTTAATTTTAACTGAAAGAATTTATCTAAAATAGCGATCATTAAGTGTGATCTGTGAGAATCAACCCCTACAAAGGTTCTCTTAACTTGTTGATACCCTCCTTGAACCACCAGCGATTGCAGCTCAACTAACATACCTCGGGTACCAGATAATATGGATGTAATCACAGCCCCTGATAATGGGGCTTTATTAATATCAGAGATCAAGTTTTGACTATTAGTTAATTCTTCCAGGCCACTGCTTTTCATTCGAAATAATCCGGTTTCATTGGTTGTACCGTAACGATTTTTAATTGATCGAAGCATTCGAATAGACATCGAGCGTTCCCCTTCAAAAAACAAAATAACATCCACCATATGCTCGAGCATTTTTGGCCCAGCCAATTGCCCATCCTTGGTGATATGGCCAACCAAAATTCCAATGGCACCAATTTCTTTGACTGCCTTTATGAACATTGATGCACATAATCTCACTTGATTTAAGGCTCCAGGCATAGAAGTTAACTTATGGCTCATTACCATTTGAATTGAATCGAGAACAACAATGGCTGGCTTTTCAGTCATAATCATTTCGATTATGGCCTCCATTTCCGTAACGGCTGAAATATACAAATCTGTTGGAATATTTTCTGTTAAACGTTTGGCCCGTTGTTTGATTTGAATGGCTGACTCCTCGGCCGTAAAATAGAGAGTTTTTTGCTTTGTTTCAGCACAAGACAATAATGATTGCAACACCAACGTTGACTTTCCAATCCCTGGCTCACCACAAACCAAATTCACACTCCCGTGAACCCAACCATTGCCTAATACACGATCTAATTCACCAAACCCCGATGGAAAACGTATGGCTTCTGGCTCTTTTACATCGTTTAACTTTGTGACCTTAAATTCGAAAGCGATGTCTGTAGAAGATTTTTTACTCGGTATTACGGCAACCGGCTCCAACGTATTCCATTCTGAACATTGGTCACATTGGCCTTGCCATCGAACATATTGAGTGCCACATTCAGTGCACTCAAATGTTGTTTTTGCCTTAGATGGCATTAATAAGTTCTTTGGAAGTTAATATGTTATCTTTCTTTGCCTTTGGCTTTAACTGGCGAATGTTAAAGGTTACTTTTCCTTTGGTGATGTGACAATTGATGGATACATCATGTTTAAGATTTCGCTTCAATAATGCGTCGGCCATTGGATCTTCTAAATTTTCCTGCAATGAACGTCTTAATGGCCTTGCTCCCATTCGTACATTTGTACCTTTTTCGGTAATTAATTCAACCACTTTTTTATCAACTTTTAGACGAATATTCTTATGGCTCAATCGTGTTGAAAGTTCGTCAACCAATATATTTGTAATTTTAATTAACGACGCCTCGCTTAATGATTTGAATATGACAATATCATCAATACGGTTTATAAACTCTGGTCTAAACTCTTTTGAGATTTCATCTTGCAACTTCTGCTTCATGTGAGAATAATTTGCATCTTCTTCGGAAACCGTTTGAAACCCGAGGGATGTTGTTTTTTGGATGAATTTTGCACCAACATTGGATGTCATGACAATAATGGTATTCTTAAAATCAACTGTTCTTCCGTTTGAATCAGTTAATTGCCCATCTTCAAGTATTTGAAGTAAAATATTGAGAACATCCGGGGATGCCTTTTCTACTTCATCAAATAGAACAATAGAGTACGGCTTTTGACGAACCGGCTCTGTTAATTGCCCACCATCATCATACCCCACATAGCCTGGGGGAGAACCAATAAGCCTTGATACGGTGTGTTTTTCCATGTATTCAGACATATCGATTCTTACCATGGCATCCTCTTTTCCAAAAAGATCCACCGCCATTTGCTTAGCTAACTCTGATTTTCCGACACCCGTTGGACCTAAAAATAAAAAAGACCCCGTTGGGCGTTTTGGATTTTTCAAGCCTACTTTTGATCGCTTAACAGCTCGAACAACCGCTTTAACCGCTTCTTCTTGGCCGATTATTTTCTTGGTTAATTCTCTGTCCATTTTCAGAAGCTTTTCTGACTCTTCTTGAGTTATTTTTGTGACTGGAATACCTGTCCACAAAGCAACAACCTCAGATACCACTTGAGAATCTACAACTTTTGCCGCATACCGCTTTTCTAAGTCGGTTAGCCCATCCGTCTGTGACACTAAATCTTTTTGTTTATTTTTTAATTCCAAAGCTTGCTCAAAATCATTTTTTTTCTCCGCCAGTTCTAATTCTGATTTTAATATCTCCAGATCTTTAAAAACTTGCCGTGATTCTTTAGATAATTTTGATGACTCTAACATTACTTTGGATGCAGCTTCATCGATGACATCAACGGCTTTGTCTGGCAACTGTCGGTCTGTGATAAATCTTGACGACATTTCAACAGCCTCATCAATAGCGTCTTCAGTGATAATCACATCATGATATTCTTCATATCGTGATTTTATTCCACGAAGTATTTCAATGGTTTGGTCTGTTGAAGGCTCTTCAACCAAAACAGATTGGAATCGACGCTCTAGTGCACCATCGCCCTCAATATGCTTACGATATTCATCCAATGTTGTTGCACCCACACACTGAAGCTCTCCTCGAGCAAGCGCTGGTTTAAATAAATTTGCAGCATCTAAACTTCCCTCAGAACTTCCAGTCCCAATAATGGTATGCAATTCATCAATAAATAAAATCACATTGCCGGACTTACGAACTTCTTCCATGATTTTCTTGACTCTATCTTCAAACTCTCCTCTGTACTTGGTCCCCGCCACCAATAAACCAAGATCAAGTGTAATTAATCGCTTATCTCGCAGTTTATCAGGAGTTGTTTTAAGGTGCAGTATTTGAGCCAAACCCTCAACAACAGCCGTTTTCCCTACACCCGGCTCACCTGTTAACACCGGATTATTTTTTGTTCGTCTAGATAAAATTTGGATGACCCTTTCTAGTTCTTTTTCTCTTCCAATCACCGGATCCAGCTTCCCTTCTTTTGCCAATGCGGTTAAATCTCTTCCAAACAAGTCTAGTGTTGGTGTAGGAACCATTGACGAGGTCTGCTTTGCTGAATCAACCCGTTTCCCCAGCGCCAAAAATAATGCCTCTTTGAACCTGGCGCTTTTTAAGCCCATCTCTTGGAGAACTTTGGCAGCAATGTTTGTTGGGTCTCTAAAAATTGATAAAAATAAATGCTCTACATTTACGTAATTATGCCCCAGTTTTCTAGCCTCATCCCAAGCGTTTGATAAAATTTGCTTTGCTTGCTGAGTAAAGGGTATGTTTGGGCTAACATCCCCAGCCCCACTCAATTCCAATCGCTCTTCAACTGATTTTCGAATATCGCCCGGAGAAATATTTAAGCTATTTAATGCTTTTACAACAATGTTTTCATTATCAGAAATAATGCCCAGTAGTATATGCTCTGTCCCTACATAGGTGTGATTAAATCGCTTGGCCTCTTCTTGTGCGACCATAATGGCCTGTATTGCTTTTTCAGTAAATCTAGAAAACATAGTATTCTCCCTCTAATTCTTGACTATTACCATAGTATTAAATTTAGCCTCCGACCACAAGTTTTGATTAAAATATTTCAAAAATAATAAATATCTTGTATTTTTTATATATGAGCTCTCGAGTTATTTCAGTTGCAAATCAAAAAGGAGGGGTTGGAAAAACAACCACAGCACTAAATCTTGCAGCATTTATCAGCGAAACCGGAGCAAAGACACTATTGATTGACTTGGACCCACAAGCAAATGCATCCTCAGGCATTGGCATTGACTTAAAAAAAGTCACTCACTCCGTTTACGATGTCCTATCCAATGATGAAACGATTGAAAACTGCATATACCCAACCGCATTTAACAACCTTCACATTGTTCCTTCTTCAGCAAGTCTAGCAGGGGCAGAAGTAGAGCTGTCATCCGTTGTTTCACGTGAAACAATATTGAAGCAGCGGTTATCCACAATTTGTCCACTTTACGACTATATAATCATAGACTGCGCACCATCACTGGGACTGTTAACCTTAAATGCATTTTCATTTTCAACAAAACTTGTTATTCCTGTTCAGTGTGAATTTTTTGCACTAGAAGGACTTGCGAAATTAACCAATACCGTGCAGTTAATAAAAGAGCGACTAAACCCCGACTTGTCAATCTTAGGAATATTGCTCACCATGTTTGACAAACGAACATCGCTAAATCGACAAGTTGTGCTTGATGCAAAAAAATATTTTAATCAATTAATTTTTGATACAATAATACCTAGAAACATTCGCTTAGCAGAAGCTCCGAGTTTTGGATTGCCCATCGCTTTATATGAGCCCAAGTCTAGTGGATCAATCGCTTATTATCAATTGGCTAAGGAGGTCGTAACACGTGTCAACACAAACTAATCGATTAGGAAAAGGCTTGGACGCACTAATACCGAGTGTCATTCCAAATACACAATTAAATATTGAACAACTTCCAATAAGCCAAATAACACCCAATCCATTTCAGCCAAGAAAAGAATTTAACGAAACATCACTTAAGGAGTTGGCGCATTCAATTAAGCAACATGGCCTTGCTCAACCAGTTATTGTTCGTAAAGTAAATAGTGCTTATGAGCTTATTGTTGGCGAACGACGGCTTGAAGCCTGTAAACTCAATCACTTTGAAACAATCCCTGCAATCATTAAAAATATTACAGATCAACAATCATGCGAAATTGCATTAGTAGAAAATATTGATCGAGAGAATTTAAATATTATTGAAATCGCACAGTCTCTCAACAGACTAATTAATGACTTTAGCTATACACAAGAAACACTGAGCTCCTTATTTTCACGTTCACGATCAAGCATTGCGAATATATTGAGATTACTAAAACTACCCACAAGCATTCATGACTACATCATCCAAGGTCAGCTAAGCGAAGGGCATGCAAGAACATTAATAGACTTCTCAAATGATGAGGCATTATGTTTGCAACTTGCAAATGAAATTATTTCCAAAAAGCTTAATGTAAGGCAAGCCGAAAAATTAATTAAATCACTGAAAACGAAAAAAAAGCCGCAATCCAAACAACTCCAATTATTCGACAATTACATTGAAACTCTTTCAGAAAAATTAAACACCGATGTGCAAATTAAGCATCGAAAAAACCAACTAACGATCAGTGTAAGCTACGGACGATTCAAAGATTATATTGATTTTTTAGATCAGCTTTGTACGCTTGAAATCTCGCCATTTGAATCTTAAAGTATAAAAATTCATGGCCACTAGATGTCCTCATAGAAACAATTTCATCAAAATGTCTTAATATTTTTTCTTGGTTCAAAGAGATTGGAACCCAACAACTTGCAGATTTTAAAAACTGATGTTTTCGAAACATTGATAGATACATCAACAATTTCGGGGGCTTTGCAAATGCCTTCGCCGAAAAAGACGTGATTTTTGGCCCAGAATAAGCTTTTGTAAATAATTGAACATCTCCATCAAAGATCGTTAAATTCGTTAAATCTAGAGCCTCTTTCACATAATTTAAAAACAAGCGTTTCTTTTGCTTTGATTCAATGCAGATAATTTCAGATGTTCCAGCAATGGCCATTATAACTCCTGGCAAACCCGACCCAGAACCGAGGTCTACGTGAATTGTTGATCCATTAACTAACTCCCATAAATTTAATGAATCCTGAATGTGATTATCTAAGAAATCGTAACTTTTTTTTGAGTAAATGTTTGTAGACTCATTGTATTCAAATAAATGAGACTTAAATAATTCAATCTTTTCCAACACTCCACTATCTAACATGGGCCATCACTATCATCAGGTCAGCCGGATTAATGCCCGCAATTTTTTGAGCTTCCAACATGGTTTTTGGACGACATTCAATTAGCTTTTGGCGGCTCTCATTCCTTAGCCCCTTTATCTTGGAATAATCAAGGCTTTCAGGCAGGATTAAAGAGTTAAACTTATTCAATTTTTCAATCTGTCTTTGTTGACGCTTGATATACCCCTCATACCGAAGCTCCGTAACAGCCCTCTCAATGGTTTCAACATCAAATTTAAAAGCTAGTCCATTAACGATGTCCTGAAATAAAACTTCTGGGCGCTTAATTAATGATTCATATTTAATTTTTTCTACCCCATATTTATTCATTAAAGAAGGTGAAATATTTTCTTTCTTACAATAATAAATACAGTCATCTAAAGCTTGCTTTAAATTTCTAATAATAAGAATATCAGCATCAGACAACAACCCTTGAGAAAAAGCGAGTTCGGAAAGTCTAAATATCGCATTGTCTTGTCGTAATAAGAGCCGATGCTCTGATCGTGCAGTCATCATACGATAAGGTTCACTAATGATATTTTTTGAGGTCAAGTCATCAATCATTGTCCCAATATAGGATGTTTCACGTGAAACAATTATCGGAGATTCCCCACCAGCAAGTTTCGAAGCATTCATTCCAGCGATTAATCCTTGAGCTGCGGCTTCTTCATAACCTGATGTTCCATTTATTTGCCCAGCAAAGAATAAGTTTTTTATGGATTTGCACTCTAATGTCGGGTAAAGTTGATCTGGGAAAACAAAGTCATATTCCACGGCGTACCCTGGCTTTAGCATTTTACAGCCCTTTAATCCATCGATGGAATCGAGGATTTGACGCTGTACTTCTTCGGGCAATGATGTATTAAACCCTTGAATGTAGATCTCAGTTGTGGCCGATGCTTCTGGCTCAATAAACAAATGATGAGATGATTTTTCGCTGAAACGGACAATCTTATCTTCTAAAGATGGGCAATACCTGGGCCCAACGCCTTTAATCTGACCCGAAAACATTGGAGAGGCATGTAAATTATTCTCAATAATTTGATGAACCTCCGGATTGGTATTAGTTAAATAACAATCTATTTGATCGTTCTGTCGACCTGTATCCTTGGTTCTAAATGAAAAGTGTAAAAAACGACGATCTCCAGCTTGTGGTGTCATTTTTGAATAGTCAAGGGTTTCAGCACAAACTCTAGGCGTTGTCCCAGTTTTAAGTCGACCCAAACGCAACCCGGCCTGAAGCAATGCCGATGATAAATGATTGGATGGAGACTCTCCCATTCGACCTTCATTTTTTTGAGTTTTCCCAACATGGGTCAACCCCTTTAAATATGTCCCCGTTGTAATTACGATAGATACTGCAAAGAAGGATGTGTTCGATTGAGTTTTTACGCCCAGAACCACGTTGTTCTCAATGATTAAATCGGAAACCTCTTCTTCAATAATCTCAATATTTTGATATGAACGTATTTTTTTTTGAACATATTTTGGGTATTCATATTTATCGTTTTGAGTACGCAACGCTTGAACCGCTGGGCCACGTGAACTGTTTAAATATTTAATCTGAAGGTAGGTATTGTCTGCGGCTTCACCCATGATGCCTCCCATGGCATCTATTTCACCAACAATCTGCCCCTTGGCTGACCCGCCAATGGATGGATTGCACGGCATGCTGGCGGCCCTAGTAAAATCCAAACAGAATACGGCACATTTTTTCCCCATGCGAGCAGCCGCCAAAATAGCTTCAGATCCCGCATGCCCACATCCAACCACAATCACATCATACGTTGACTTCATTGACATATCATAATGAGGTCGATGTATTTTAGCAAGACGCAGAACTATAAAACAGTGTACTGGAAATGCAAGAAAATGGTCAGTCTTCCTTTAAATGGTTATAGATGATAATTTATGTGTATGAGTAAAGTGAACATTTGCGACTATTCAGATTACGACTACAAAACAGAATTTTGGACCAAAAAAAATAGAGAATACGAACACCAGCTAGAATTTAAGCTGGTGAATAAACTTTTAAAAAAATATTCAACCAATGGAAAAAGCATTTGCGATGCTGGGTGTGGATTTGGAAGATTATTTGAAAGTTATTGTCATTTATTTAGTGAATATCATCTGGTTGATTACGCAAAAAACCTATTGAAACAGGCAAAAGATATTTACGGAATGAAAAAAAATATTCATTTTTATAAACAGAGTCTTTATGAATTAAACATTAGTAAAAAAGCGGATGCGATAATATCCATTCGAACCTTACACCACCTTGAAGATGTGGATCAATTAATAAAAAAACTATATGACAATTTAAATGAAGGCGGGTGTTTGATATTGGATATACCGAATCATTATCATATAAAAAATAAAATAAAACGCCCATTTTCAATTAAAAAGAACAAAATTAAAGTTTCGGCGGGATATTTTAATTATAATCCACAATTTATCATTGAAAAAATTCAGGATTCTGGATTTAATATTGTTGATAAGCGTCAAGTTGGTTTATTTCGAGTCGGATTTATAAAACAAATTTTTCCACCGTCGATGTTAATATCTTTTGAAGGGATACTAAATATGCTTTTAAGCTCATTTAACATTGGTCCAAGTGTCTATATTGTAGCTAAAAAACAATGTGGATAAAATTGTGGAAAAGCACATAACTGACTTTAAGTAAGAAAAGAATTATCGTGGAAAAGTAAAATGATAACAAAAGAAAATTTATTAGAAAAATTAAAACAAGATTTAAGTGAACCTAACCTCCAAATATTCAAAAACTCTGTATCAGTTGAGCCTTCTGATGGAAAACTTATGCTCATTGTTTCTGATGTTTATATGAAACAATGGATAGAAAATAAGTGCTTTTCCCTTATTTGTTCATATGTTGATGAACCTGTTCAAATTGATATTCAAGAAAAAGAGGAAGAACTTCAAGATAATAGCCAATTGGAATTATTTCAAAAACCAGACCATCATCGACCATCTAAGTTTAACTCACTATTTACATTTGATCGTTTTATCGTCGGAAATAATAATCGATTCGCATTCGCAGCGGCTGAAGCCGTGGCAAAACGTCCAGCAAGAGCGTATAATCCATTATATATTTATGGGTCCGTTGGAATAGGAAAAACTCATTTGTTACACGCAATAGCCAATGAGATCTCGAAACAAAACTTAAATGTAAGGTTGGTAACTTCTGAAAAATTCACCAATGATTTGATTAATTCACTTAGAAACCGATCCACAACAGAATTTAAAAATACATACCGTTCTACGGATGTCCTTCTGATTGATGATATTCAATTTTTAGCCGGTAAAGAATCGACACAAGAAGAGTTTTTCCATACATTTAACGAACTTCATGGCCAAAACAAACAAATTGTGATTACTTCTGATTGTCCCCCAAATGAAATACCGACATTGCAAGATCGTTTAAAAACAAGATTTAGCTGGGGTCTAACGGCAGATATTCAACCACCAGAATTGGAAACTAGAATTGCCATATTAAGAACAAAAATGGAAGAAAACAAAACGGAGGTTTCTGATGAGGTTCTCCACTATGTTGCGTCTCAGATTCCAAATAATGTCAGAGAACTTGAAGGGGCGCTTAATCGAATTACAGCTTATGCTAATTTATTAGATTCAGATATTGACATTGTTGTTGCCAGTAAAATCATAAAAGATTTAATTAATGAACAACATAAAAAACCACTAACCATTCCCCAAATAAAACGACTGGTATCAACAAAATTAGATGTTAGTATTGATGACTTATCATCCAAATCAAGAACAAAAAATATAGCTCTAGCTCGACAAATAGCCATGTATTTATCTCGAGAAGTAACCAATATATCATTGTTAAAAATTGGGGATAATTTTGGTAACAGAGATCATACAACCGTTATGCATGCCATCGATAAAATAAAACAACTTATAACATCCGATGAAACCGTAAAATCCATCGTGGATGACTTAACCCATCAGATACAAAAAGCATCCACATAAAAGATGTGGATGAACTGTTAATAAATAAAGTAAAAAAATATATGTGCATAAGTAATGACGTTATTAATAAAAAACTCACAAATTATACACATAGTTTATAGATAAAATAAACTCAAAATATGGACTTATCCGGATATTAAGATTACTATTATTACAACTAATTATATATATATATATATATTATTTAATAATAATATCTTTTAGGAGAGTAATGATGAAATTTTCCATTGATCGATCAGAGTTTACATTAGGTGTGAATACAGTATGTAAAGCTATCTCAAGTAGAACCACCTTACCCATATTGGAAAATCTATATTTAGCCATTCAGAATAACCAAATCGTCATGCGTGGGAATGATCTAGAATTAGGCATTGAGTATGTGTTACCGGTTAACATTGAAGATCAGCAGGCACCGAGCGGAGTGTTACTTAAAGCGAATACATTGAATGATATTTTATCCAAACTGAATTCAGATACGGTTGATATTGATTTGAATGAGTTATTAAAATGCAACATAAAATCATCCGCCATTGATTTTGATATTCATGGTGTTTCTATCGATGAGTACCCTCAATTTCCAACCATAGAAAAAAATATTCAATTTGACATTGATTCATCCATATTACTTGACTTAATTAAACACACAATCTTTTCAGTATCGTATGATGAAACAAAACAGTTTTTAAATGGGATTAAAATTGAATGTAAGGATAATCGATGTGACTTTATTTCCACAGATGGGTTTCGGTTATCTTTGAAATATGAGCAATTTGATAAAGATTTACCTGAATTTTCCTGTATTGTTCCATTTAAAACGATGAATGAGTTATCTAAAGTTTTAACATCAGTAAAATCAGAGTCTGTTCAATTATTTTTATCTGAGCGACAAATTTCATTCAAGGTGGGGGCATCCACGATCATATCACGTTTGATTAATGGCCGTTTTCCAGATTATAAACAGGTTATGCCTAAAAATACCCTGTTTGAATATAAAATATCACGTCAATTATTATTGAGTGCTGCTGATCGTGCAAATATTATTGCATCGCATTCTAATTTTGTTGCAAAATTCAATTTTACTGAAACATTGTTAACCATTTCGGCAAGCAATGCTAAATTGGGTGATTATGTTGAGCAACTCGGAGTAAGTCGTCATGTTGGTGAGCGAGATATTACGGTTTCGTTTAATATAAAGCTATTGCAAGAAGCATTAAAAATTATTGATCAACAAGATGTCGTTTTTGAAATAAATAGTGAGCTTAGTCCGTGCGTCATTAAGCCTGTAGGCGATCAAACATATACACATATTTTAATGCCAATACGAATGAGTGAATTTTCAAACGACAATGATGTTCAGGTGAATGCTTCTCAGGAGCCTCAACCCGTGGCTTCTTGATGAATGATTGACTCCATTTGGATTAAATCATTTCGTTGTTTAGCTGAACTATCTTTTTCATTTTCAAACGGCCGATTTTTATCAATTATATCCCAAAATAATGTCGGAAAAACGTCCATATTAGAAGCCTGTTATGTATTGGGCCACTTGTCGTCGTTTGTATCTTCTGACTTATCTCAAATTGTTCCATTTAATTTAGATGCAAGCTACATGGGAGTTAAAATTGTTCATCCAAATAAGAACTTTAATTATTATTTAAAAGTTGATCAACAAGGAAAAAAATACATCAATTTAAATGAGCGTCCTGTAAGAAAGAAGGCGGATATTCATTCATTATTTCGATCAATGTATATTTCATCTGATAGTTTGTTATTAATAACGTCACGCCCATCATTTCGTCGTCAACATCTTGATATGGGGATTTCTCAATTTTCTTTGGCATATCGAAAAAATTTATCAACATATAAGCGATTAATATTGCAAAAAAATCGATTATTAAAGGATGGGGGGAACCAGCAGATGATTTACCAAATGAATGCTCAAATTGCTCCTTTAATTCGCCAGATTCAGCGCCAACGACTTATGTACCTTCAGGATGTGGAACAACGCGTTCAGTCTTTTTTTGAATCTTTAAATTTTATTGAAGGACAGGTTTCAATTGAATATGTATCTCATACTCTGAAATATAAGGATGAAGAAGAGTTATTGGTTGCAATGAATCAGAATTTATCGAAAGAATTAATCATAAAATGCACTAATTTGGGGCCACATAGAGATGATTTTAATTTTTTAATTAATGGAAAAAATATACGTTCTTATTTTTCACGAGGAGTATGTCGAATTCTTGCATACTTTTTTCAGTTATCGCAGTCTTTTTTACTTGAGGAGGCCACGGGTTTACCCATGCTTCTTTTGTTAGATGAACCATTCTCCGAAATTCATCCAAGTTTAAAAAATAAATTAATTGGATGTATTCCATCTTTATTCTATGTTATTTACACATCAACTCAAACCGATGAAATTTCATGCTTAAATAAGGATCAAATATATGCTATTAATAATGGGAGATTATGCAAAATTTAGCTACGTTACTTGGTAAAAAATATCGTTCAGAGATTCGTTATTTTCGTGCTGTTGAGATTATTCAAAAAAACTGGAAGTGTATAGTAAATGATTTGGATCAATTTTTGATGCCTAATAATATTTATAAGAATGAGTTAGTGATTGAGTGTAATAACCCTGTTTGGATGTCAGAAATTGAATGTTTTAAACAACAAATTGTTGAAAGAGTGAATCAACTATTATCTTCTCATAAATTAAATTTGAAAATTATTGGTGTTAAACCCATTTTTAACGCCAATTTAATTTTGAAAAAAACTGAGTTGCCATCAAGTCCACCAATGTCCTTTGAAGAGAGAATCCAGTGGAGTGTAAATATGAAAAAGGAAAAAGGTGCACGTTTGTGCGTAAAATGTCAAAAAGTTTGGGATATAAATGAAACTTGTGGGCTTTGTCGATTGACAGCATAAAAAGTATTTGAAAAACTAAATAAATAAAAAATAATATGCATCACTTATTACAGAAAAAATTTGGAGGTTTATATTGGGAAGTTTGATTAAAAAAAGAAGAAAAAAAATGCGAAAACATAAGTATAAAAAATATGGTAAGCGCATGAAAGCTAGAAAATCTTAACATTATTTTAACTTATTGTTATGAGATTACAAAATGATGAAAGGGAAAGCTCTTTCAAAAATATCCTCATTGTTGATGATGAGAAATTTATTTTAGATATCTTTTCACAATTTCTCGGTGAAAATGGGTTTGATATTCAAACAGCACCTTCCTCCAATGTTGCTAAAGAATATCTCAAATCCAATCGCTTTGATTTAATTCTCTCCGATGTTCATATGAAAAATAGCGAATTTTCCGATTTTCTTAATTTTCTTAAAAGTCCAATGTCTTTTCATGAGTCAACACCAATTATTGCAGTTACGGGCGTTCCAGATGCTATAGGTGTGAAGGAAAGGTTATTGTTATCTTGTATATTGGAGAAACCATTTACTCCAGATGAGTTGTTGGTTTGTATAAAACAATTTATTGATTAACTAAATTTACTGATTGCTTGTATTTTTTTCCATTGATTAAATATTCATTGATAGATAAATTATTTTGAATTAATTTATTAAATAATTCGGTGTCTCCCGTTATTTTAAATGAAATAGATGGTTTTCCTGTGCTCAATGGTGAATCAAAATCAAAGAACTGAGTTGGATTGATAAAAGTTTTTTCAGGAAATATAGACCTTAAATGATGAATAATTAATGGGTAGTGTGTGCAACCTAGAATGATGTTAGGGTAATCGCACTCAGCAATGTATTTTTTAGCTAATTGGATGGATTCATTAATGTTGTTCATTTCAATACACTTTGCTAATTTAGGGCAAGGTACTTCTTGAATTGTGCGATGTTTTATTAATTTAGAAAATAAGTTGTGTTTGAATGAATTTTCAGTCAACAAAACAGAGTATTCGTTTTCGTTGTAATTTTCCTGTGTATTTTCCAATACATTAATGACTTTATTGTTAAATATGGTTGTTAGTTCGTCTTTAAATACACCCAATGTCGTATTGCAACCAGAAATAATTGTTGTGATTTTATTTTGTTTAAACCACTTAGCGATTTTATTTAAATTATGTTTGAGTTGTTGTTTTGTTTTAGGTCCCCAGGGTGCGTTTTCGGTATCACCATAATAGTATATATTTCCGGTATATCCTGATTTTAATAGGTGATTAAGTACTGAAAATCCACCACAGCCGGAATCATAAATTCCAATTTTTGTCATGTTTTAAATATAAATGATAATTTTTTTTTCGTCATTTGTTTTTAAAGTATTCTTCGAGGCCTGTAACGGTTGCGTTAGCAATTTTTTCTCTAAACGCAATTGTTTTTAATAGTGCATACTCTTTTTTATTTGTCATGAAACAGGGCTCGATTAGTACACCTGGTATTTTGGAATATTTAAGAACATACATTTTGGCCTGTTTAATGCCATTGTTTTTTAAGTTTAAATTTTTAGCTAAATGTTTTTGAATGTACTTAGCGGCTAATTTTTCATTTTTTTTGTAGTAATATGTTTCGGTTCCATTGGCTTTGTTGTTAATGAATGAATTTACATGGACACTAATTAAAAAATCAGCTTTGGATCTGTTTGTTTTTTTTACGCGTTGGTAAAGCGATGGGTTTGTATCCTTTGTTCGTAACATAACAACTTTGGCACCTTTACTGATTAATTTTCTTTGGATTCGTTTGGATATATCCAATGTGTAATGTTTTTCGTAGTCATTTTTTCTTACTGCGCCAGGGTCATTTCCACCATGGCCTGGATCGATGACAATGGTTTTTCCCCTTAATGTTTGTTTTTTGTATAATTTTTGTTTTATTGGTTTAGTTGCTGCCAAAGGTGATTTTGAAAGATTGGTTTGTTTTTTAAAGTTAAAGGTTATGGTTGTTGGGGAAATTTTATTTGTTTTTATCATGAATCCGTCATTTAAATAAAAGACCATTCGACATGTTGTGTTTCTTTGTCCAAATGTAATTCTTTTTATTGATTGTAAATTTAAATTAATGGGTTTATTAGGGCATTTAGTATAGTTTAAGTCCCAATAAACTCTATTCGGATTGGCCAGTTGATTTCCGTTATGTATGTTAATTTGACTATTTTTTTTCAATATTAATTCAGATTTATCATCGACAATTATTTGATTTAACTTTTTAAGAATTATGATTTGATTATTTTTTCTTAAATAATCAAACCCAAGATCATTGAGAAAAGGTTGTATTTGCACAAAAAGTCGCCCACTTTTTATACTTGGGCGATAGGGGATGGTTTTTGTTATTATATTTTTATCTGTTGATATTTTTACTTTATTTGATCCGTTTTTAAATGAATAGACGGTCTTTTTTTTCTTAAGGATGAAATAATTCTCGATTGTATTTATGGAATATCCCAAATAGGAGAGGAATTCAGTAAGGTCGGTTTTTTGGGTTCCATTAAAGTAATGTGTATCGATAGGCAGACGAATTCTAGATATCGGTAAAAACATTTCTTTGGTACGCACTGAGTGATTTGTATCTTTATAATCGAGGTCAATTTTAATTGATGAATTTATTGACGTATTGGTTTCGCCTGCATAGGCATAAAAATGTTCATTTTTTTTGATCAGTTGATACCCTAAATCTTGAATAATCGATTCTAAGGGGACATATAATCGTGTGTTAAAAATGAATGGTTTGATGTTAAACTTTTTGGTTTTTCCATTTAATTTGTAAGTCACAATATTAGGTTTTATGGTGAGTTTAGTTTTATTAATAATAATTTCATATTCATATGTAATATTCGATTTTTTTATTGATCCATCAAAGTATTGTACGAGAGATCGAATTGGAAGAAATACGGTTGTGTTTTTTTGGATCATTGGTGGATCAAAGGTGATCGGGTTTTCTGAGAAATATAAAAGCGAATTAAGGTTTGTTATGGCATATGCAAATGAATGAATAATATTTAGCAAACAAAGGGTTGTAAGCAATAGTAATTTTTTTTTAAATATCATTACTTTAAGTGTGCCAATATGTAATTATTAATTCAATAATTTTATAGCTCGATACGAGTATTAAATAACATTCCGTTAATCATTAGTTCATTGTTGGTATTTATTCGATCAATAATTTTCTTATAATAGGCTTCTCCTGAAAAAATAATTTTTTCAATATGCTCACTATTATTTATTGGCATAATAATATTCATGTTTAACGATCCGAGATAAACCTCATCATTTCTGTAGACAACTTCAATTGAAAGTGACTCATTACTAGTTTGCAGCAGTTGTTCTTTTTGAATACTATTAAAACCAAATCCCCAGTTCTTTTCTCGACTAATATTTAATTGTAGTTCAAAATTTTCATATTTAATTGGATTGTAGGTTACTTTTAATAAGTCTCGGTTACCCACTAGCGGAGCGCTATTATTTTGTCGTAATTGTTTGATGGAATAATCGTAGAGTATTGTAAAGCCACTAAATGGGTAGATACTTAAACCAGATGTTGCGCTATTTTGATTTAAAAAATCATTTATTGAGACATTTTCTGAGGTGGTAGTTTGAGTAAAATCCTGATACTCAAGTTCTCCTTTAAGTGATAAAAATGAACTCAGAAAAATTTCTGTTTTATGATTGGCCAACCGTTCATCTAATATCAATGCGTTATTAAAATTGTTCTGAAGGCTGTCTTGAAAAATATTGATTTCACTATTTTTGTATTGTCTTGTTGCCTCATATTTTAAATATTCTGTATTTTTAAAAAGACCCCAAAAGGGGTATGAAATGGTTTGATCCAGATTTTGTTTTTTTCTAAATAAAGATCCTGTAGATGTTGATATTTTGTTTCTATTATAAAATGATTTTTCATCGAGCGCAGAATTTTTTAAGTTAATTTTTTTAAAGATACTGTAGTTTAGTTGATAAACGTTGGCTGAAACAAAACTATTATCAATGATATAATTCACATTATTTAAATCATTTGAAGATGTTTTATTTTCTTCAGTTTTATTTGTCCAGCTTGTTTCTAGTCTCAATACTGGTGATGATATGGATGTAATGAGTATGGGGATGCTTGGCAGATTAATATTTACTCCATATTTTTGTTGATCATTGGCGATATCTGTTGTTGTTATGTTTTCAGTTCCACTTGTTAGTAAAAGTGTACTAAATAATGATGATTTGGACTGATTTAGTGACCCATCAAAAGATAGTCTATTAAAGTGTGTTGCATTTGGTTTGTATGTAAATCCGGTAGTTACCGAATAGAATGATGTATCTGATGAGCTTCTTTTCTGGTAACTCGTTTGTTGGTTATCGATTAACAGTGATTTAGAAGCATCAAATTTAGTTGATGGTATAAGAAGTCCTTCCAAGGGTTTTAATGCATTTAACGTTCCAAAATATCTGTCTTCATTGTAATTCTTAAAGGTGTTATTTTCTCTCTTTTTAGTTTTTAAGTAACCTAAATTTGAAAAGCTTCCTTTAAATGGTGAAATCATATAATTGGGGGCATTTAAATATTCAAGGGCGGCATCATTGGCAAGTTGAATGATATTGTAGCCATGTCGGTCTTCTACTTTATCTTCTTGTCCCGGAATAGGGCTGATTGTTTCTTCATGGGAAATTGTAATATTTGTATTGATCCAATTGTATGGTGCAATGTTGGAGATATGTGAATAATTATAATAAGTATCATGAAAAGATTGGTTGGATGGAAAAAATGTAAAGTAAGTTCCTTTGTCAAAGTTGGTTGTCGAATAAAAACGACTATTAAAGTTGGTTGTTGAGTTAAATCCGATATTTTCAATTCTTTTTGTACTGTAGGAAAGAATATCCGTTGAATTTGTTTTATCAAGATTAAGTGAGTAATAGGGACTGATGTTTCCTGATTCAATCCAATTGGGGACATTAAAATTATTAATATAGGTTAATTTTGATCCACCAAGTAACGAGCGATTGGTAATATCATCGGTAATTTTTTTGTTTTCTTGGGAATATGAGTTTGTAAGACTAAGTTTGTCATTCGAAAAACTATAATCAATATTATTTTCATATTTTACAACTTTGCTTGTATTTTCTTTATAATTTTGAGTTGAAACAATATCGCTATACAGAATTTGATGTGATGTTTCAAAAATAAGTGCATTTAAATTAATTTTTGTAAGATAGCTGTTCTTTTTATAAATTTTATCGTAGCTTGTGTTTCGTATGTCTTCTTTCTCATAAATGAATGATGTTGAATCATTTTGATTCATTTTCCAGTTTATTTCATTCCAAAATTTAGAGCTTCCTTTATTGACATTTATGTTTCCAATGGGCAAAAAATTAGGATCGACAATATTGTATTTATTAATCATATTAAATTGGCTATTTGGTGAATATTGGGATTCAATAGAATAGGCATTCACATCTTTTTTATTTGGCGTGTCTGATGCAAAAAAGTTATAGGAAATTTCTACTTTTTGGTTATTAGGAATTGTTTTATTGATGAATGTTACCTCACCTTTTTCATAGTTAATATAATAATCAATGTCTTTCGTTTGAGAAAATCCATTGATAAATACCAATTCAGAGTTTTCTTCAATTGGTGAGGATTGTAATTGGTAGATATTGTTTTGTTGTTGAGTTGTGAATGTTTCTTTTTTATATTCGGATGTTTTTGAAAAATTATATTTTGTATTTGCAATTTCTGTATAGATGTCCCATTCGTCTGAAAGTTCTTTTTTTATTCGAATGTCTGTCATTGTATGGGTGGAGCTGGTTTTTGTGTCCTGTATGCTTGGTGTGTATTGATAATCAAATTTAATAATGTCTGACCCACTTGGGTAACGATTTAAAATGGAGTAACCACCAATAATAAAATTAACGAGGATATCTGTAAACTCCTCTCCATTATTGATATAGTCAATCGTAAAATCTCTGTTTTCTTCCAAAATTATCTCATTTGGACTAAACAGGGTGATTTTCTGAATCCCATTAAATTTTATGGGCAATGACCTAAATTGAATTCTATCTTGATTGTAACTTTGTAAACTTAGTCCTTTGATGGAATGTTCAGAATTTAAACTATTAATGTAATGGTAATTAACTTTTACATTATTGGCACTAACATTATTTAGATTTAAGAGTGTAACTTTTCCTTCATAATAATTAACAGTGTATTCAGATGAATCAATTGTTTCTCCATTAATTTCAATACTCAGGGGTTTCGATTGATCAATTGGATTATCTTGAAGAACAAGAATATTGTTATTTTCTCCTTCAACTTGAAGAATATCGTAAGATTCTCTATTTGTTGATAAGTTTTCTCTAACGGAAGTTGATTCATCAATATAGGTCAGTGAAACTAAAAAAGATGTGTCTTTAAATTCTACATTTTTTTCTTTGAAAAGTTTGTAATTATACGATATTTCAATGGCCTTGTTTCGATTAATTTTGTAATAAAAGAGGAGTGTGTTTGAACTTTTTCGATATATGTAATCGATAAACTCTCTTGCTTCAATTCCTCCAACTTTAACAGATAAACTATCTGAGCTAATGTATTTATGTTTTATAGGGTAAGGACCCGGTGATCCGTTTCCAAATAGAATCTCTGTTTCAGTATTTGAATCATAGTATTGGTAATCTACAGAAATAGTATCATTGAAGGCGAGTTGCTTGGTAACAAAACGAACCAAACCGGAATTATTCTTAATAAAGTAGTGGACTCCTCGGGTTAATAGCTTTGAATTTAAATACACGGACTCTGACCCTAGTTTGATGGGGCTTTTTTGTAGTTCAATTCTATTTGAAAGTACCTGGTTTTGATCTTTAATAATGATGGTTTCATTTCGGGATACGATGATTAACTCATCGATTAAAATATTTTGTGACGGATTGTATGTGTAATTTGCGCCTGTAAAATTCTTTCTAGATAATGATGGAATAAAATCTTGTATAGGGTTTGTAAATTCGTATATTACCTTTATAAAATCAATTTTAGTGATTCTTTGGTTAAATGTTATGCTTCCCTCATAATAATTGACCGTGTAATCTTTGTTTTCGGTTAGTTTTTGATTGTTCAAATATACGATAACAGACCCTTCAAGTATAAATGATTTGCCCACATTATACTTTTTTGAATCGTTTCCAAATGTTTCAAATTTTTGAGGTTCTGATTTTTCTTTTCCAAGCGTTGCTTTCCCTTTCCAATCATCTTGAATTGTATTTGTCTCAACACCATTTAAATATTTTTCTATATTTACAAAGTCTCCAGATAAATAGGTTGTGTTGAAATCGCCAAACTGAAGCTCTGTTGTTTTTTTTCTGATGTATACATTGTAGATTCCGGGAAAATCCGGTTCTTTTTGAATGTTGTATTTGACCTCAGTATCTTCATCAAGGTTGCCTTCTAATTCAATATTATAGCGTTGTTCGTATTTTGGGGTTCCCCTCATGATATCATTTGGAATTTTTTTGTAGTATTCATCTTGTCTTATGGTGTCTAATTTGGAGAGATCATCAGTGTAGTCTCGTCCACTGACTTTCATTTCAACAAACCCGGTTGAATTAACATCAGGGTATACATTTCCGGTACTGATTTCTGTTTGATTAATGGTAATTGGTTGATAGTCAGGAAACCCTGGCATATAGATGCTGGGAGCGGCATGTATGAAATTTGTTGATATATTGGCAACTAATAAAAGGATGATATATTTCATTAAGTAATTAGCATTGCATCCCCAAAACTAAAAAAACGGTACTTGTTTTTTACAGCTGTTTTATATAGTTCTAATGTTTTATTTCTTCCAATAAAAGACGAGATTAGAATTAGAAGTGATGATTTTGGCAGATGAAAATTTGTAATGACTCCGCTAATGCACTTAAATTTATACTTGGGGGTGATAAATAAATTGGTTGTACTTTCTTCAGCTCTGAATGTATTGTTTTTAATATTTGATTCTAGGCATCGAATCACGGTTGTTCCAACAGCAAAAATCGGTTGGTTATTTTTTTTTGCTTTATTTAATTGATGTGCAGCGTTTTCGCTGATGTGATATGTTTCGTAATGCATGGTGTGATCATAAATATTTTTTGTTTTTATAGGATTAAATGTACCTAAGCCTATGTGTAGAGTTATATATATAATTTCGATATTTTTATCTTTAAGTTGAGCTAAAATTTCGTTAGTAAAGTGTAAGCTTGCTGTTGGGGCTGCCACAGCCCCTGGAGTTGTGGCAAACACCGTTTGGTATCGATCAAGATGTTGGTTGGGGTTGTTTGATTTAATGTATGGAGGTAGTGGTGTTTCGCCTACAGCGTCTAGAAACTCCAAATCTGAAAGTGTTCCACAAATTTTTATTAATGCAAATTGGTTGTTTTTTTCCAGTACGACAATATGGTGGTTATTTACATATAGCGTTTCGCCCTCTTTAATCTTACGGCTATTTTTTATCAGGGCTTTCCAAATATTTTTTTCTTTTTTTTCAATGAAAAAACATTCTATTTTTGCGCCACTTTTACGCTTTGCAATGACCCTTGCTTTTATGACCTTGGTATTATTAAATACAAGAACGCTGTTTTTTGGTAGTAGATCAACAATATTTGAAAAGCTTTCATGTTTAATATGTTGACTCGTTTTATCAAAATGAAGCAACCGAGATGCGCCTCTTGTTATCAAAGGTTCTTGAGCGATTAATTCTTTTGGTAAGTCATAATCAAATGCATCCAATAGTACTTTAGAGGACAATGATGATGTTAACTCTTTTGACTTGATGTGGCCTCATTGGATTCATTTGATGTATTGTCGGACTCATTATCTGATTTATTGTCTGATTCATTATCGACAACGTCTTCATCTGTTTCAATGACTCTGTCTAGAATTGTTTTTTCATTAAACTTATAATCAGGTACCAACCGTTTAAGATCTTTTTGACTAATAAACAGCTCACCAAGATTGCTAAAAAAACTGTATCTACGCCAAATGTTATTCAAAAACTTAGTTAGAATTAAGCCATTATTTGATTTCAATAAATCAATCATCATTTCTATTCTTTGAAGTCGGTTTAACAAAATTTGATCTGGAAGTGATGGATTGAAATTTTCAGAGGATATCACTTGACTGAACAGGTCTGTTACTTGATCGCCAATCAACAACAGATCATTGTCTGGGATTCTGAGTGAGGCGGGTTCAAATACAATAAAAGATACAAAGTCATCAGGGTTTTCTTTTTCTTCGTCAAATAAATCAATAAGCATTACAATATAATATTCATTTTATTGATAGTTTTCAATAAGTTTAACTTAACTTTTATCTTTAGATATTAATTCAGCTTTTTTTATTGCGCCCCAACTCCTAAAATTTTCGATGGCGGCGGATAAATAGGCCCTGCTGACGCAGCGGATTATCGATATTAGGACACTCAAAAGACGATGGCTGATTCCACAGTAGTTGGTAAAAGGATAAAGGCGTTAAGCCTTACCCAAAGCTGTATGGAGGTTAAATGCAATTAATCCAAGTTGGATTTGCATGGTTTCACCACCTGGAATTGTCCATTTAATGTGGTTGAGGTTGAAACGGTTTTTAATATGGCCAAAAGTAGCCTCAACATGGTTACGCTGACCTTGTTTTTGTTTGAATTGGCGACGATGTTTCTGTTTGTCTTCTTTGGATTCATTGGGAGGGCGATCCGTTTGAAAGCATGATCGATGACCTTGTCTTCAAGAAGGGCTCGGTTTTTACGGTTAGCATATAGCTGGTCGGCTAAAACAATATCGGGCTGTTTTTTAAAGCGGTTGTCATGACGTTTAAGCGAGTGTTCAAGCTGAATACCTTCATGAAAGGACTCATACTGAGCGTCATCTAAGAGGGCATACCCATCAACTAATGCCACATGGGCTTTTGGGCCGAACTCAACGGCCTTGCCATCTTTTCCTCGAACCATCGGCCTCACCTTGGGCCAATGAAAACTGACAATCCGATTGGCCACTTGTCGGCCTCGTGTTGTTGCCATATGGACCTGTTGCTCCAGTACCTTTTTTGCAACGGCCAGCTTGGCTTCAATCTGTTCTTTTTGATCGGTTTTTAACGTTGTTGCACGCTTTAAAACCATCTCTAACTGGCCAATATTGCGACGAACATACCGAATCATCTTGTTTCGCGTTTTTCGGATTAACTTCTTGCATTTTCGCTTTGTCTTTTGAAAATTCAGATACAACTTTCTGGCTGTCCGGCGACATGTTCGAATCCGTCCTTTCGGATCAACCGTGTTTTTGACATCCAGGATCTTTTGGCATAGATACTCACGTGCCGTATTGAGCAGCTTAACGTCATTGGGATGGGTGATATTGGCTGGAAATACCGTCGCATCCAATATCAGCTTTTTACCTTTTATAAGCCCTTTTTGTTTGAGTACTT